>Ga0310691_10000973_pt1 | contig 47855 bp, 65 predicted proteins | sample 176DNAGHGlowgp2_FD_203887 | JGI IMG/M metagenome (GOLD analysis project Ga0310691, IMG submission 203887) | Sheep rumen microbial communities from Palmerston North, Manawatu-Wanganui, New Zealand - 1766 DNA GHGlow gp2 (v2) (version 2) | ecosystem: Host-associated > Mammals > Digestive system >... | reverse complement strand
CTGTCGGCGGCCCTGTGCGGTCACGGCCTACAGGGCGCGCCCGCCTTGACCTTGTAGGCGTCGGCGGCGTTGAGCGCGTCAATCTGTGTCTTGATATCTTTGCCGTTAATAATGGCCTGTGCCGACAGATACAGGGCGCCCGCGGGCAATATCGCCTTAATGATGTTGAGCGCGTCCGTTTCATGTGCAAGCGGACTACCTAGACCAAATCGGACGCCTTGCCAATGCTTATTGCAACAAGCCTGTATAAACTCAAAAACACGTAAATAAGACGGATGGCAAAGCGGAAACATGAAGCGGGAAATGTTGGCGCGGGCGTTGGCGTCTTTTACCTTTAGGTCTAGCACGCTATAGTTGTTGTCGCCGCCGCGTTGAAGTGTTACGTTGAATACGTGCACGTTAACGCTATATCCCGCTTTCTGTAGGCCGCCGATATAGGCCGCTATCTGTGTAGAGGCCGCTTCCAATTGTGCCGCGCCGACGCTAGCAGAGGCGCACACGTCAACATAGACAGATATAACTCTGTTGTGCACGTTTACAACCTGTGTGTGCATGTTGCGCGGGCGGCCCGCAAGAACGGCGGGCACACAAGGACAAGCGCCCGCATAGAAAAGGCCGCGCGTCACTGTCGGCGCGCATGATTTGGCGCTATCAAATGCGGCCTTTACGGCGTTTATGTGCTTTGTGTAGCCATTTGAGAACAGGCCGACGGCGTCGGCGTAACTGTTGACGCCGTCGCCATACCATTGACGACCGTCGTCGTTATAGTCGCCGCCTGTCAACTTGCGCATAGTCTCTTCTTGAACGGCGTTAACCTTGCCCGCTTTGAAATCTTCACACATGCGCGTGCAGTCTTCAATCAGTGCCGTCTCATTTGCAAAGGCCGAAACTTGAATATTGAGCGCCTTTGTCTTGGTTGCCTGTAGTGTTATGTTTGTGTCTTGTCTCATTGTCTCTTGTCCTCTTCTCAGCATGCCAAAGCGTCAACGGCGGTATACATGGCGCGGGCGTATTTGTTGCCTTTGTCGTCCAATGCGTTATACAGGCGGCGGGCGTCTTCTTTGCAAAGGCCCTTGATAATTGCGGCCTGTACCAATAACGGCAAATTGTCGGTTACTGTCTCCATTACGGCGATATTCTGCAATGCTCTATAGCTACAAACGAAATCAAGAGCGCAAGCGGCGGCGGCGCGGCGCACGTCGTGCACATAGTCAACAAGGGCGGCATTGTTTCCAGTCTGTGCCATTTCAACGGCCCTGTTATAATCGACGCGCAAGGTCATAAAGCGGTCAAGCGTCGACGCGTCGATAGCGTTACGGCCTGTGTAGAGATTGTCGGCGCCGTTTCCGTAGGTATTGCCCGCGGCGATAACCTTGAAACTGTCGGCGGCCTTGACTACTTCCAAATTTGGAAAAGTGTATACGCGGTTAGCAATGGCGGTATTTATGGCAACAAGGGCGGCGGCGTCGCTTGCGTCCAATTCGTCGACGAACAACAGGGCGCCCTGTTTCATGGCCTTATACATAACGCCCTCTACGTAATGGCCGTTAGCGTCCATATATCCAGTGAGTTGCTCAGCGTATGTAACTTTAGGCACTGGATAATAGTTGCCCTGTTCGATTGAATAACCAAGAGCGTTAGCAATGACGCCCGCGGTGTAACTCTTGCCAGTGCCCGCGGGGCCGACAAGATAAACGCCTATGCCATTGTGAACGACGTTGAGAATAAAGTCAAAGTTGTCGCATTGTGCGCCGTCTACCTTGATAGCGGGCCTGTCTCCATTCTTTATAACTATCTCTCTAACACTGTCTTTAAGTGCGGCGCTTACATGCTCAGAAATGCGGGCGTCTATCTGCTCCATATCAACGCTACAAAGGCCGCTAAGTGCGCTCATTATATCCGACAGGGCGCGGGCCTTGTCTGTTGTCGCGGCGGCGTTGGCGGGCCTTGTCGGCGTCGTAGCGGGCGCGGGCCTGTCGGCGGGCGTCTCTTCTTCTGTTGTCGTAGCGGGCGCGGGCACTGTTGCGGGTGTTGTGCCGCTCACAATGAAATCAATAAAAGCGTTGAGGACGGCGGCGGCCTTTGCGTTGGCGGCGCTCATTGCTTTATACTGTTCAGTGCGGACAAATTCCCAAATTTTGGCGGTATTGGTAAAATTGTCTGTGTGTGCCGCGATTGTCTGCTCACATTCAACAAGGCGCTTGTTAGTTGCCTCATAGTGATACTTTTGTGCGGTTGCTCTTCTAAATGCGTTGAAATACTGTGCGCACTGTTCTGTTACTCTTCTCTTGTCTTCCATCTTGGAACCTACCTTTACTAGGCCTTGCGGCCTGTGTCGTTATCTACGGCGCCAACGGCGCCCACAAGAATACTACCACATGGCGCCGCTATTGGTCAATATTAAAAAACTATCAAAATGACAGAGTACACTTTTTTTATATTTATCGCGTGCATGTTGACCGCCTACAGGGCCGCAAAACAGGCCCAAAAACGGCAATTATTTGCCCTGTATAGAGTTAGAAAAACGCTATCAAAATGATATATAAATCATTACGCCATATAGAGTTAGAAACGTTCAACCTTCCGTCGGAAACAATTTGTTTTTGGCGTTGTAAATCATTATAATATAAGCATTTATCGCGGGCAATTCCCCTAAAAGGGGTCGCCGTAGGCCCTTCGTTTTTAGAGAATTGCGCACAGGCGCGCCGATGGTTCAAGACGTGTTGCAATAGGTCAAAAAAAACTCGCGGCCTACGGCCCGTTTTTTGCGTCTAGCGGGCAATTTTTTTGTTACTATAAACAGTAACAAAGGGCCTACAGGGCCGCCTGTGTGTTACTGATTTCAGTTACATGTTACCGCTTTTGATAACGCCGCGGGCCTTGTCGGCGGGCCGACCTGTGTCGGCGTCGGCATTGGCCTGTAGGCCTGTCTTGCCCGCGGGCGGGCCTGTGTGCCTGTAGGCCGTCGGCGGCGGCGTCGGCGGCGCGGTCAATCCGTCGCCCGCGTAGGTACTGTACGCGGCCCAGCAACCCCGCGTCGGGTGGGCGGCGCCCCGACATGTCTCAAATCGCCGTCGTTTTTTGGACGCAATAGTGGCAGAGCTTTGCTATCAAGGCTCTATCAGTATCACATAGGCCCTCAATGCCCTCCAAAACCCTCAAAACAGGGTCATTTTGGCAGTTTTGGTCAAACAGTTGCTCTACGGGCACCTCCAAAGCCCGTGCAATGAGGTAGGTGTTGTACCCGTCGGGAACGGCGTTTCGTTGTCGGCTCCGTTCCAGCGAACGACGGGCAAGGCCGCATTTTTCGGCGAGCGAGTATATGTTCAACCGGCGCCGTCGCATCAGCTCGTCGACATTTTGCCAGAAAAGGCGGCAGATTTCATCGTCGTGGGTCATACAGCTTCAACGCCTGCCGCCTCAGTTGCGGCGCCATTGTTTGAAAGAAGTCCACCTTTGACGAACGGTATCATTTCCGGGTGGACTTTCAACAAGAGGACGATTTCTTCGACGGCTGGGTTTTCTCCGACAAATCTCTGGGCGTTGGTGAGCGATGTCGCATCTCTACCGAAAACAAGAAAGTCGATGGAAACGTCGAAGGTAATCGAATAGCGATACAGAGCTTCGGAGGCGGGGAGCCTCTTTAGTCTGTAACTGTTGTCATAGGAGCTATAGGGGATATCGTGAGCGCGGAAGAATCCCTTTTTTGTGGTTGTCTTCTCTTCATTCATTTTACGCGCGAGGCACGCATGAAAGCGCGACCAGAATCCATCAATGTCTATAACCCCCTCGTTCTGTAAATTTCTAGTGTAAGCCATACTTCTAAAATAACCTATAAAGGTGCCTTCAATAAAGATTTTTTTGTGTAAATTCGGGTAATTTCGGGAAAATTGACGTAAATTCGGGAAATTTTCTCTTGACAGCGTCACCTTTTTGGGTTATTAGTAAAAAACGTAAAGCACCTAAAAAGGTGATTTGGGAGTTAGATGATGGGAGCTGAAAAGAGATTATTCACCGAAAGGGAAATGTCAGAACTGACAGGGAAATCCCGCAAGACGCTATTCAACTGGCGCAAGAGCGGCAAGGGGCCGTCCTATATCAAGGTCGGTAGAACCGTACTCTATCCGAGCGACAAATACGATGAATGGAGACGTGGGGAATGAGTGAGGAATCAAAGAGATTTGTCTGTCAGCAGTTTGAAGAGAAGATGTTCTATTCGATTTATGAGATAGCCGACATCTTCCATTGCTCGCCGAGCAAGATTCGGGCCGATGTCAACAAGGGCCTTCTGACGCCCATCAAAATCAAGCCGATGGTTTTCGCAAGGTCGGCAATCGACGAATACGCAAAAAACAGTATGGAGTTCATGCGTCTCAAGTATCAGACGTGAAGTTTTGTGCAGGGACGTAGTGTAACGGTAGCACAAGGGTTTTTGGTGCCTACAGAACAGGTTCGATTCCTGTCGTCCTTATAAACGGCATGTCGTCGGCATGTCGGGAATTGTAAGCCATACGACGGCGGAATTCAACGCATCCTTTTGTTCCTATGATTGTTGATTCCAACGCAGAGAGTTCCGCCGCCGTCTTTTTGAGGGAAGTGAGGTTTGAATGCAGGGTCTTAGACTTTATCAGACACAGGCAAGATTTTCTGTCAACAGACTGATGAATTCATCAAGACACCCCGTTCTTGTATTGCCCACAGGCACAGGCAAGACGAAGACCGCCGTGGGTATCATCGAGGACAGGGTCGCTCTCGGCGGCAGAGTCTATGTCCTTGTTCCGCAGATTGAGATTTTCACCCAATGGGTAAAAGACCTCAATGACGCGGGTCTGAATCCGGGCATGATTAGGGACGGCAAGGTCATGGGCGTCAACCGCAAGGTCTATGTCGTCATGCCTCTGACTCTGATAAACATGCTCGCGCATATCCCGCAGTCCATGTATCCCACCGAAATCATCACGGACGAATGCCATCACAGCGAGGCCCGCTCTTGGCAGGCGATATACGACTTCTTCCCGAAGGCGACGCGCCTCGGTCTGACGGCAACTCCGCAGAGAACCGACGGAATCCCGCTTTCGAACACTTATACCGACATCGTGTCTACAATCGACATGAAACAGGCAATCGAGGCAGGCTATCTTTCGAAGCCGCTCTGCATTGTGCCCGAAGAATACGCAATCGACGTTCCTGTCGTCGACGGAGACTATGACCCGAAGGCGCAGGCGAAACTCTTGGGCAAGCCCGAAATCATCGGCGACGTAATCGACCTCTACGGCAGAATCTTCGTCGGGAAGCCTGTAATCGTGGCCTGTTGCTCGTTTGAGCATGCACAGGAAATGACCGAGTCGTTCTGCAATGCGGGATGGAACTTCAAGCACATACATTCGAATCTGGCGCCCGCCGACAGGGCGGCAATCATCAAGGATGTCCGTAGCGGCGCAATCAACGGGGTGTGTACCGTTGGAATCGGAATCGAGGGCATGGATATCCCCGGTCTCTACGGTCTGATTTGGCTCAGACGCACGCTTTCCTTGACCATCTATCTGCAATTCTGCGGACGCGTGCTCCGACCCCTTGAGGGCAAGACACACGGAATCATCGTCGACCCCGTCGGCAACGTATTCATCCACGGACTGCCCGAACTGCACCGCACATGGAGTCTCGACGGCACGACGGAGCAGAAGGTCGAACACCCCATAATCTGCCCGGAATGCGGCACGGCAAATCCACAGAAAGCACACATCTGCACCGTCTGCGGTGCCATTATATGCGACAGTGAGCCGAGAAGGGAAGGAAAGAAACGCACTATCCCTTCCATGTACGATGGAAAACTTGTAGCCGTCGGAACGAATGACTACGAAGTGCAACAGGCGATAAGGAGCATGAAGGCACAGGCGGCCCGCATCAGAAAGGAGCGACAGGCAGGGACGCTCGAACCTCAAGTCCTTCCCAAATCCGAACGCATGAAGCTGTTCAGAGAGAACATGCTCAAGCCACAGAACAGGGAAAACTTCAAAGACGCAATCAAAATCCTCAAAGGAGACGTATAAATGAAGGAATTTACATTCGTAAATGACATTTTCCAAGGTCGCGGGGTAAAAATCGGCGCAAGCGAGGTGCCGGCTCTTTTCCCGAACCCGGAAAAGCCGACGGAGAGCGTTCTCGGCTTCGGCAAGACGGCTCTTACCGTATGGCAGGAGAAGGTCGGCGAGAAGTTGCCCGACAAGGCGGGCCTTGCCGCGGAAATGGGTCATTACCTTGAACCGAAAGCGATTGAGCTTTTCATTCGCGGGGTTTGGGGTGAAGACGTCGCAAGAGCATGGATGATAAAGAGGATGGACTTCGAAATGAAGGGCGGAAGCCCGGAAAGGGCACAGGCCTATCCGATTCTGTCCATGACGTCGTTTTCCGACGAAATATCCATTGTCCACCCCGACGGATTGCACCTTGCGGAAACGAACGGCCGTATTGTGAAGACCGATTGGGGATTCAACGTCGACACGCGCAAGGACTTCTTGATTGAAGCGAAGAGCGCGTCGTTCTTCTCCGCCAAGCGCGGCGACAGCGAGGTCAAGGGATACGACAAGGAAGACAAGACATGGCAGGGAATCCCGCTCAAGCACTTCTTCCAAATCCAGTTTCAGATGCTCAAGACAGGCGTCGACCTCGCATACCTCGTGCTTATCAGCAACACATCCAGTTTCGACGTGTGGGAAATCAAGGCCGACAGGAAAATCATGCGCGAAATCGACAACGTGACAAAGCTCTTCATGAAGCACGTCGTCGACCGCACCCCGCCGAAAGAGCTTGCAATCAACGTCGACGACATCAAGATTCTCTTTCCGACGGTCAGCGACGACTTCCTGCTCGTCAGCGGCGACGAGGAGAAGAACCTCAAGGAACTGGCTACACAGATGCGCTATGCCGCGGCACAGGAAAAGCTCTGGGCCGAGAAGAAGAAAGACCTGTCCGACGCCATTTCGGTACACCTCGGCGGATTCAAGGAAATCAAGGACTCAGAGGGAAATACGATTGCACGATGGACGGTTCAGAAGGGCACGGAATCCATGCCCGGAATCAAGACCATCAAGGTCGAGAATCCCGAAGTCTACAAATATCTGAACAGGAAGGGCCTTGTCTCTGTAGGACAGGGCAAGAGATATGTCACTGCGGTCTATGACGAGACCAAGAAGGAGAAAAAGGATGCAGAAAATTGATTATTCAGTAAGTGATTCGTTCTACGTGGACGTCACACCGAAAATGGCGGAAGAGTGGCTTGAGAACCACAACAAGCGCAACCGCACCGTAAGACAGAGGACTGTCGACGCCTATGCGAGAGATATGGCGGACGGCAGATGGGAACAGAACGGAGTACCTATCATCTTCGACAAGAAAGGCGTTCTGCTTGACGGACAGCACAGGCTGTGGGCAATCTTCGAGTCCGGCATTGCGGTCAAGCTCCTCGTCGTCACAGGAGCGGAGAGCGGCACATACATCGACTGCGGCGTCGGAAGAAACATGACGGACAGGCTTGTCATGGGCGGTATCTGCTCGAAGAAGGATGTAAGAGCCAACATGTATATACAGAGTGCCGCGTCGCTTGCAATCAGCGAAACAGTAGTGGCATACGCTTCGAAGAAGATTCCGATTGACCTCAAGCTCGACTGGATGAACTCGCGTCTCGATACACTCGAAAAGGTCGTCGCAATCATTCAGAAAGCAACGAAGACGACGAAGAACATCAAGTCCGGTTCCGTGATTCTGGCAATGGTGGCCGCGCTTGAGAGCGGCGCGGATTTGAAGAGCATCACAAGATGGTATTCCCTCGTCGCTTCCGACGTCTATGCGGAGGAAGAGGAATACGCCGCCGTCAAATTCAGAAGCTTTCTCAATCAGCTTCCGTCGCTTTCCGGCATATCAATCCGAGAGGACGTCTATCTGAGGGCACAGTGCTCAATCAGTAATTTCATCAAGAAGAATCCGAGCGGAAAGATTCAACCGAAGGCAATCTATGACACACCGAGAATCAAGGGAGTATGGAGATAAAAATGAGAGATTTCTGTCCTGTATGCAATACGAAACTTATCAAAAGCAAGGTCGGCGACGGCCTTCTCGCCTACGCTTGCGGCAACTGCAAGGTGAAGGGTGTCGGCCATGACGCGAACGAGGCTTGGTCAGACTTCTGCTCGAACCTCGGAGTCGTAGACCCCGAAGGCACAACCGTACTGGCGACGCCGGACACGGTCAACAGAGACGGCTTTTTGCAGTACGTCAACAACAATATCAGAGCATTCGCAAACAGGGCGTTTGCAAACATGTCGAAGAGCGCCGTCGAGAGACTTCTGACGGCGAATGCGAACTACATCACCTGTGAAAAGTCGCTTGAGCCGTTATGGTCGACGGAAGAGGGAAGACAGAGCCTTCTCGACTGCTTCAACGAGGCCCTGTCAATGGCGGCGGAGCTTCCGGCGTTGGGTTACATCATCGCTTTCGGCGGAACTGCAATGTTCATTCCGAGGGTCGAGGCCTATAGCAACATCCTCACCAACGGGGTGAATGCACCGTTCAAATGGGTGTCAATCGAGGCCGTCCATGAGCGCGACAAGGTCAAGTGCACGAAGGTCAACGGAGAGTTCTCTCTGACGTTCGAGAACATCGACATGTTCAACAGAGGCGACGTCGTGAGCGTTGCGGTCTACGGCTACAGCAACAAGCACGGCAAGGTAATCGGCGACGTCTATGAGGCCCGTCGTCTGCTTGAGAAGGGAACCGCATCGAGTTCGGCGTACAAGCAGTACAAGACCATGCTCGACAAGTGGGTCAAGGCCGAATCGGAAGGACGCGTATTCTCCGACAACAAAGGCGAATACTTCAACGACGTCAGATACAAGAAAGACGGCTCGACCTATGAGAAGAAGGTTTACAAGGCTGAAATCGTGAATCCGTATGATGGCCCACACAAAGAGGAAATGCTTAAAAAAGTCGCGGGCAAGTCATATCTAGGCCCGTTTCTCAAGGAAAGGCTTGGACATAACGTCGTCGAGGAAATGAATGCAATCACCGACGTCGACGTCGTCGAGGAACAGACTCCGGCGGAGAAATCCGTTGATTTGGCGAAGATGCAGGTGGTCGAAGAACAGGTCGTCGAGACAGCCGACGCAAATGAAGGAGAATCCGATGTCTGATATCAACAAAGTTTTTCTTATCGGTCGTCTTACCAAAGACTGCACCACAAGGCAGGTCGGGCAGAACACGGTGACGGAATTCTCCGTCGCCGTGAACAGAACCCGCAAGCAGGGAACCGAGTACGTCGAAGAGACTTCTTATATCGACGTGAGGCTGTGGAACGGAAACATTGCCGCATATCTACTCAAGGGCAAACAGGTCGGAATCGACGGCGAACTGCGGCAGGAGCGATGGGAGAAGGACGGGGTGTCCAACTCGAAGGTCATTGTCGTCGCGAACAACGTGAAACTGCTTGGCGGCGACGTCGCGAAGCCGGCTCCGGCACAGGCTCCGAAGTATACCACCCCGTCATATCCGGCGGCAGGTGGCCCGGAGGAATTCGACGACGGCGGTGATATCCCGTTCTGAGAGGTGACTGATGATTTACGAGCTATTGCTTGAAGCCAAAGACCACACATTGACGAGGGCGGAACTTGAGAGACTTACAGGTCTCTGCGACAGGACGAACAGGGAAATCATTGCCGAAGAGCGCAAGAAGCACATAATCCTGTCGTCGTCACAGAAGAAGGGTTATTATCTCCCGAAAACGAGAGACGAGATAATCACATTCATCGAAGAGGAGAAGAACCGCATCAAGAATCTTGAGCTTTCATTGAAGGCGGCAAAGAAAGAGCTTAAACGGCTCGACACGAGGGTTCAGCCCGACCTCATAGGGGAGATTGTAGTAGATGTCAATTAAAAGAAAAGAGCTTATAGTCGGCGACCTGTATCAGTTATACGGCAGGGAAATCGCCAAATTCTTGGGATTCGACAAGGTAAGCACGAAGGCCGTGTTTCAAACGGCGGACGGCGAAAAGAAAATCGTGTGCATGGATTGTGTGTATAAGCATGTGGGAAAGGAGAAGCCGAATGAGGAATAAAAAGAAAGAGGAGAACTTACTTCTCCCCTTCCTGTTTGACGGCCTTTGTAAGACGCGCTGTTATCCAGTTGTTCATAGACCTTCCGCCGTCGGCGTCGGCGCATTTACGAATGCTTTCGCGGAGTTTAATCGGTATATGGATGGTCAGCATACACATAGGCTCTTCACTCTTTTTTCTAGGCATAAACACCTCCGAATTAAGAATAACACGCTGTCACCAAACTGTCAACATGATAGAAAAATGACATCAAATTGAGAAATACAAGGTAGGTTTAAGATGGCAAAACCCAGATATGGAAAGATTTATGAGACGACGTGGCGCGACGCACAGTTCAAGCGTCTGTCGGATAAATCCAAGCTGGTATATTTCTTTCTGCTCTCCTGTAACGAGGGCAACTGCATCGGTCTTTTCAGAATCGGGATGGGTTCGATTGACGACCATCTGGGATTCGGCGAGAAGGTGATTAGGGAATCCCTCGACGAGCTGAGAAAGGCTGAAATGGTCGAGTATGAGGACGGATTCGTCTTCATTCCGAAGTTCCTCAAGTGGAATTCGTTCGAAAGTCCGAACGCGGCGACGAACGGAGCGGACACTTTGAACGACTTGTTGGAGTACGATGCGCCGCCGACGAGATTCGTCGCAGATTTATGGGAGCGTTCAAAGTCTTATCTCGGAAAGTTTTACGACCATTTCAAGTACAGAGTCAATGAAGACCTTATCAAGCCTTATATAACCGCTCCACAGACCGAAGGCAAGCCCTTGACAAGCCCTACCGAAGCCCTTGGCAAGCCCTTGGCAAGGGATACCGAAGAAGTAAGAAGTGAGAAGTTAGAAGTAAGAAGTGAGAAGTTAAAAGAAAAAGAATCTAAAGAAAAAGATTTTGACCTTTTCGACAACCCTTCCAAAGAGGTCGGTTATGCGGATGTGCAGGCGCTCTATAACAAGGTCTGCAAATCCCTTCCGAAATGCACTTCTCTCTCCGACAAGAGACGCAAGGCGATTGATGCCTGTGTCAAGGAATTCGGATTCGACAGGATAGGCGAGGCCTTCGCTCTCGCGGAACAGTCCGACTTCCTTTCGGGCCGCAACGGCGGATGGAACGGGTGCGGGTTCGACTGGCTTTTGGTGAAGGGTAATATGCTCAAGGTTCTTGAAGGGTATTACAAGAACCGCAAGGGGCAGAAACCGGGTACGGGGTCGAAGACGAACTTCCAGACAATGAGGGATTCCGACTTCGACGGTGTCGAGAGCGGTTCTGATATTTCGATTTGAGAAGGAGTGCACAATGAAGGAAGTCGAGGGAAAGGTCGTCGAGATTATCGGCGAGGAAGAAGGATTGCAGAAGGTTCTCGTCAGATGCGAGAGACATGGTGAAAATGAGTTTCTTCACAGGTTTGGATATTTGTTCAGCAGTTGGAAGCTCCCTAAACTCAGCGTAGGGGAAACCTATTGTCCGTTCTGCATACAGGAGCAGATGGACGAGGAAAAACGGGAAATGAACAGGAGAATATACCGCATGGCATATCTTGAGAAGGTCAACATCCCGAAGATGTACCTTGAAGCGAGAATCGACGACGAGCCGAGAAACGCCGGACAGGCGAGATATGTCGAGAAAATCCGTCGGTTCATGGACGACCCGACGAAAATCTCCTTCGTCGCAATCGGCAACGCCGGAACAGGTAAGACATATTACGCCTGTGCTATGGTCAACGAGCTGAATGACACTATCAACGTCTGCGAAGAGATAACTCCCGTCGCCTATTATGCGACGCAGGCGGAGATATGCGCGGACTTCAAGGCGACGTACGGGAACGACAAGACCGAGCAGGAAGTGATGATGCAGTACATGTCGTACAGGGTTCTCGTTATCGACGAGCTTGCCGGCGCCGGATGGTCTGAGAATACGCAGTCGATAATGACGCAGATGATTACGAAAAGAGCCGACAACGGACTCAAGACGTTCGTAATCTGCAACCGCTCAAGCTCCGGCTTCAAGGAACTGTTCAACGACCCCGTCATTTCAAGGCTCCTCGGCGCCAACTGCTCGATAAGCTGTAACATGACGGGCGAGGACTGGCGGAACGCCAAAGTCGATGAATCTGTTAAAAATATATCAAAGTGATATAACTTATGCCTTGACAATCACCTTTAAAGGTGAGAGAATTAAGAATGAAAACCAAGAAGAGGTGTTTATGAAAAAACTGGGAATCAAGGACGCATTGGTCGACGTCCTGCGCATATCCGTCTGGATTCTGATTCTGGCCGATATGCTCATGCTGACCTTGGTCGTCGTCGGATTCATAAAGATGCCAATTACGCCACTCGTCGTGATAGGTGATTTTCTGATACTTGTCCGGCTCTTGCTCGGATTCGGGGAGTAAGGCAATGGCAGATAGGACTTACGGAAACAGGGAGAAGCGCCTCCCACAGAAGAAGAAAAGGACAAGAAACGCGAACATGGGTTGGGCGAAGACGATGATTCGCAAGTCGAATCAGAAAATCGAGTCCGACGACCCGATAGAGCTTGCCCACAACCGCGGATTCTGCGCCGGAATCAGATATGCCGTGTCGGCGGCGGGATTCAAGTACGCTTTCGACGAGGAACGTCATTTATACGACGTCACCGGCAGGAGAGACGACTGATGGGCGTAAGATGTCCGATATGCGGCGGCAATAGGACTGAGCAGTACGGCGTTGTCATTGTGTGCCGCTCATGCCATTGCGAGACAAGACCGGGCGGCGTACTGCTCGGCGACAAAATCAAGGAGAAGGTTGACGAAAAATGCCAGCAAGTGACATTACAGGGCCGAAAGGCGAATTGAAGGAATTCGGGTTCAAGCCCGGCGTCGGAATGATATACGTCGACGAACGCGGCAACAAGTTCGTGAGAAATCAATATATCCGCCGTGGAAGAACACGTGAGCAGAACATTACTGACGCCGGCATGGGCCGACCGCACATGTCCAAGAAGGCTCGATTGAAGCTCAAGAAACAGTACGAAGAGTATGAAAGACAGCGCAAGGAGCAACACGATGCAGAACAGTAGGCCGGACTACGGGGAAACGACAGGACTTCTTTATGACCTTGCCATGCAGAAGTATGGAATAGCGGCACAGACCGTCGTGCTTTGCGAGGAGTGCTCCGAGGTGATAAAGGCCGCGTCGAAACTTCTGAGATACGGCAAACAGGGCAGGCAGGATTTGGTCGAGGCATTCGCGGAGGAGATTGCCGACGCCGAGATTATGATGGAACAGCTTGAAAGGTATTACGGCATAGAACGTGATACGATTGAACAGTACAAGTTCGCGAAGAGGTGTCGCCTCAAGACCTCCATTGACGGCGACTCAAACGGAGTCCCAGATGGCGAAACAAAAGAAGATTGAAGACGACGGTAATGAGTTGTCGGCCATAAAGGAAATCAGAGCGGCGGTAGTGCATGAGTGCTTTGTCCGCCGACATGACGGCACCTGTCTGAGAGGCAAGTGCCTCAGAAATGAGCAGATGCGGGAGCTTTGTCTTCCCGACGAATCCGACGCCTTGCTCACCGACGAAGAGATGAAAGGAAAAGCCGTGGCTATGGGTTTGATGAAGTTGGAGAAACTTCCGCCCGAAGCCAAGACCATAGATTGACCTTAATTTTGTATTTCTCCATGCCCCAAGTTACGACTTGGGGCCTTTTTTTTCAGTAAATATTGCCTCCGCGGCTGAGTACGCGGCGTTTGGCGATTTTGTGCTGTTGGGTTTCGACGGCCACGGTCTTGACCGCCTTGGTGAACTTGGCCTCGATGTCGTCGTAATCCTTCGCCTTGAACCTGTAGGCTCCGATAAGATACCACATTGCGCGGTTGTATACGTTCAAGTCCAAGAATTCGTTTCTTTTGCGGTGAGGCGACCACCATCCTTTCTTGTGTTTGGAATCCGGCGGCATGTAATCTTCTGCCGTAAGTTGCTTGAAAGTCTCCTCGTCGTAGTCGGCGGGGAACTTGAGGATGTTCTGCTTCGTGCGGGCCACGTTGTCCTCTTCATTGAGGTCTTTGTAGATTTGGGTCTTGAGGACGGATACGCCGACGTCGATGAACATGAACACGCCGTCCTTTCGTTTCTTGTTCTTCGAGAGCTGTTTCTGCCCGCGCTGGCCGGGCCTGTCGAGCTTGAACGGGGTTATGATGTCGTCGATTGTGTCGCGGCCACGAACCTGTGTCAGTCTGTATTCGCCTTTCAAGCCGCGGGCTTCCTCAAGCCTGCAATAACTCTGCCAGAACGAGTTCACGACCGACGTGTTGTATGAGCGGTCGATTGCATTCTGGACGGTTCTGAGAACCACGCCGTCGCGTCTGATGAACTGTCCGTCGAGAATCGTCGTTTGGAACTCCGTCCAGCATTTCGAGTTCAAATCGTCGGTCTTGACGTCCTGTTCGCAGAAGAACTTGTAGACCGCAATCGACTTACTTCTTCCGTTTCGACACCATCCTTTCAGCTCCGTCTCAAGTCTGTTCTCCTGCACGTCGGTCGCCGACGTCAAGAAAATCACGTCCTCCGGGATTTCCCCGGAGATGTAGTCGCTTCCGCGGGATTCGTTGTATAGACGCTCCCATGACGGGGTGTCGGAGTATTCCTCATACGGCTGTGCGAGCACGGAGTTGTAGAATGCGGTGAGCTTTGCAGTGTCGCGGTCTTTCGACGCCTTGAGATATGTCTCCATCGCACCTTTCCAAGACTGCCAGCCTACGGGGGCATAAAGCCCGGAAATCCAGAAACCGACCTTGTTCTTGGGAGTCGGATTCGGATTCGTCGGCCTCCATTCGCCGCGCGGCAACATGTATTCCTTGTCGTAGTCGTGGATGTGGTAGTCGCAGTTCTCGCACAGCATGTAGACGTCGGTGACAAGCAGGCCCGTCGCCTCGTATCTGAACCGCTGGAAGTCTATCAACTGCATGTGGCCGCAATGGGGGCAGGGCACGAAGTATTTGCGCATGTCCGTCAGCTCATATTCAGTCTTGATTCTCGATGATTTGTTGGTCGTCGTCGACGACATGTAAATCTTGTATCTCGAACCGAAGCTGGAAACACGGTCTTTTGCGAGTTCGTAGACATCGCCCTTGCCGTTCAAGTCCTTCGGCATGGCGTCGGCCTCGTCGATATAGATGTAGCGTCTCGGATTCGAAATCCACGCCGCAGGCGCCTCGCCGGATGCGAACGAGATGTCGCCGCCGGGAAAATCCTTGAAATTCAAGGTGTCGCCGGAGCGGCCCGCCCTCTGTGCGAAGATTCGTTCGCGTATCATCGGATTTGCGTCGACAATCGGGTCGAACCTGTTCTGAATCATCTTGCGCATCTCTTCGGTGTTGGAGAATCCGAAAAGGATTCCGGCGGGAGCGTTGACGATGTTGAACATTATCGAGTTGAAGATGCTCTGTGTCTTTCCCAACTGGGTGCCCGACCAGACGATAATCTCGTTTATCGGGTTTTCGGGATGCAGGCAATCCATGATTTCGCGGAGATACGGAGTCCTGTCGATTCTGAACGGGCCGGGTTCCGCAGTCACTTTCGGCGGCAGTATTATATTCTGTTCCGCCCATTCGGTGATGCTTATGTCGGGTACCGGCTTGAGGGCGCTGAGAAAAAGCTCGCGGAGTTTGGCCGAAGACTCGTCGAAAAGCGGATAGATGGCCTCAAGGGCCTGTAGGTCACTTGCGTTTGCGCTTCGCCTTGTCATTTCTACGGGCAATCTCCTTGAAATCCTTTTCGAAATTTGTCTGAATCTCCGAAAGAACGGCCTTTGACGCGTCTAACAGGCATTTCGACACAACCGTGTCAATCGTATCCTCACTGTCCTCGTTCCATTCCTTTACGAGAGTCTTGATTCTCGCGACGAGAACGCCGGTGTTCCTTGACGGAATGGCCATAACCCCGTCGCGTAGCGAGACGAGCAGATTGTAGAACAGAGCCACAGCTCCTTCGAACGGTATGAGTTCCTGTACTTCCTGTAGATACTTGAGCTGATTGCGCTCGGCGTCGATTTTGACTTTTTTCGTCGCATACCACTGGTATGTGTAAGGCTCGGCCTTGATTCTTTCGTCCGGCGCGAAGGACTTGACGTTTTCCGGGGTGAACCCGTCGACGTCGTCGGGAACGTCGGGAATGTCGCCGAACGAATCGCGCACTGCCTGCGGGTCGGGCTTGCGCGGTTTCTTGTTGGCCGCACGGCCCGTTCCGGCCAGATGGTCGGTTCTGTTGGCCTCCCAGCGGTTCTTGTTCTCGTCCCAGTCGATAAGAAAATATCCCTGTGAGTTCTTGACTTCGGAAAGGGCGATGCGGCCCGATTTGACGGCACGGTTGACTTGGGAGATGTTCACCCCGACGCGCCGCGCGAATTCCGTCTGCGTCACGTATTCGTGTTCTTGCTTTTTCTTTTTCTCAGTTCCCATCAGACAGTCCAAAAAGCACGTCGATTTCGTAGACATTGTCGTCTGCGCCGGTGAACGTCATGCCCTGCCACTCGTCGTTCATCGAATTGACGGCCTCATTGAATTCGTTGTTGTTCATCCGACAACCTTTGGAGCGGATATAAGAAGCCGTTTCCTCTACCCCGTAGGCCACAACTGACGTCCCCTGTGACAGATTGTGTATGATGAATGGTCTCTTTTTCCGCATTACGCTGTAATAATAACACCCGTTTTTGCAACATTTCAAGGGGATAAATCCATATTGAAAAAGAAATAGGAATTAAAACACACGCAAAGTTGGCTTTTGCGACAAATTGTGTAGAATGATAGTGTAATGACATACGAACAGGCAAAAGCCAGAAAGGCAAAACTCGAAGCAAGACTCGAACACCTTGAAGCCGCCTACGTGAGGACGACTGACCTCGGACAGGTTTTCTCTCAGACGGACGGCGACGCCCGTAACGAAATCGAGAGAATCGACTTCACAAAACTTGCGAACGAGATGCGCAAAATCGAGTCGGAGTTGGCAAAAATCGACGACTTGATTGCCAAGTACGAAGGCCGAATCGTCGCACATAAGCGTTACGTGAAAATGAGAGGAGTCTGACATCGTGGCCTATCCGAAAGCGAGACTTGAAAGCGTATATACTCCGACGTCGAGAAGCAAACAGGTGATGAACTATCACCCCGACTTTCTCGACAACCTAAATTTCTACGTCGGGTACGAAGTAGACCAGAGCCAAGACACCGGCCTCGGCCTGCTTGCAGACAATCCGATTGGAAGCGGCATAATCAAGACCCTCGTCGACGGGACAATCGGTAACGGCCTCGACATCGAGACCGCCGTCATGGAAGACCTTCTTCCCGGCGTTCCGACCGATGTTATCGACAAGTTCCGCAAGACCGTCGAGGCAATGTGGCGCGTTTATTCGCGCAGTGCCGCGATGTGCGACTTCTACGGCGAGATGAACCTCGCTCAGATGGAAAGGCTCGCACTTCTCATGGGCGCCGCGGAAGGCGACTGTCTTGAGCATATCGGCATAGCCGACGTCGACGGCCTGTATCTTCCAAGAATCCAGATTATCTCCGGGCGCCTTGTCTCGTCTCCGTTCTATTGCGACACGGAGAGCATCGTGGCAGGCGTCGAGCGCGACAGACATGGCCGTACCGTCGCATACCATGTAGCACAGGTCTCGCCGACCGAGGCTATGGCGGAGAAGTGGGTCAGAAGGCCGCGCCATTCCAAGACGGGACGTCTGATGTTCAACCTTATCAAGTTCAACGAGATAGAGGCAGGACTGGTACGCGGACGCTCGATTTTCAACCCCGTCAAGGAGCTGATTATCCAGACAGGCAGATTCACCGAGGCGGAAGTGACGAAGGCAATCATACAGGCCTGCATCACGCTGTTCATCGAGAAATCCGACGAGACAATCGAAGACCCCGTCGACGGCGGACTGACCGCAATCGAGGATTCGAGAGTCACAGACCCGCAGACCTCGACGCCGGAAGGTGCTCCCGACGACCCGATTACACTGGCTCCGGGTGCCGCATACGACCTTTCACCGGGCGAGAAGGCACACCTTGCAGAGTCGACGGCTCCCGTCGCCGAATTCAAGGAGTTCATGGAGGGCCTGCTGAAAATCGTCGGAACCGCCGTCGGTATCCCGTATGAGGTGCTTCTCAAGTGCTTCAACAGCAACTACAGCGCCTCAAGGGCCGCCATACAGGACGCCGCTAGGGCGTGGGGAATCTGGCGCGACGAGTTCGCCGCCAAGTTCCTCAAGCCGATTTACACCCAGTTCGTGTACTGTCTGGTCAAGCAGGGTCTCGTCGAGGCTCCGGGTTATCTCGACGGCAACCCGTTCGTCAAGGCCGCATGGGAAGGCGTCGTATGGCATGGGCCTGCAATCCTCGACATCGACCCGATTAAGAGCGTGACGGCTTCCAAGCTTGCAATCGACGCCGGCCTCTCTACGCACGAAATCGAGGCCCGCAAGCTTTACGGAAACGACTTCGACGCCAATATCAAGCGCCTCGGCGAGGAGCTGAGAATGTTCGAAGAGAACGGGGTAAACCCCGAAACCGGCGGAAGCGCCGGTAACACGGACAACACCAAGGAGGAGAACAACGATGGCACGGAGAATTAACTCCACGGATATATGGCTCATTGACAGCATGGAGCGGGTCGATTCTCTCATGGAGCGCATGGAGATAGCCCAGAAGCATGTCGAAGAGGCCAAGAACGGCAATTATGACACCGAATACTGGTCAAGATATGTAAATTTCGGTTTTCCCGCCGACGTATTCTCGATGAACGACAAGGACAGGTTCGGAATCATCAGCGTTAATGACGAGCTTTTCGACCTTCCGTCATGGTTCGGCACGGACTACAGGACACTCTCAAGGGCACTTGAGAACCTTGAGGAGAATCCGAAGTGCGATTTCATCATTCTGAGCATCAACTCACCCGGCGGCATGATGTCGGGACTGTTTGAGTTCTGCAATGAAATCCGCAACTGCTCCAAGCCGGTCTATGCCTACGTCGGAAACTGGGCATGTTCCGCCGCCTATGCGATTGCCGTCTCATGCAAGGCAATCTACGCGACGCCAAGCAGTGAGGTCGGTTCCGTCGGCGCAATCTACCACATCACCGACATGAGCCAGTATTACAAGAAACTCGGAATCGAGGAAATTACAATCGCCGCCAAGAACAGCGAGAAGAAGCACCTCAACGTCAATTCCGAGGAGGGAAGAAAGACCTTGCAGGCCCGCATTGACAAGGCCGAGAGCTTCCTTATCGACCATATTTCAAAATGCCGGGGTGTCACCCCGGATGATGTGCTCGCCAACTTCGGACACGGCGACGTCTTCTATTCCTCAGACGCTATCGACAGAGGAATGGTCGACTATCTGGTGGCTGGACTCGACGAGTGCGTCGATAAAATCAAGAACCCCGGTTCTGCGGCAACAGAGAGTGCTTCTCTCGAAGCAGACAAGGGAAACAGAGAGGTGAGTTTGATGACAGTTGAAGAACTCAAAGCACAGTACCCCGACCTCTGTGAACAGCTTGAAGCATCTGCATCCGCAGAGGCGGTAGAGGCCGCCCGCGCCGACGAGCAGTCCCGTGTGGACGAAGCAGTCGCCGCCGAGCTTTCCAGAAGGAAGGAGATTGAGGCCTACGCCAGTGTCGACGACGCCGAGTTCAAGGCATTCGTCGAGAAGGCTATCGAAGACAAGACCTCAGTAGCGGACTTCAAGGTTGAAGCCGCAGGAATGCTTCTCACAATCATGGGAAAGCAGAAAGCAAAGGCTGTCGCCCAGCAGGGTGACAAGGACGATGTCAACGACGAAATCGACGAGTATTTCAAGGGTGAGGCCGAGGAAACCGCAAAGATGGCAGTCGAGACAAAGGGCCGCGAACAGAACGGAAAAGAAGACGTTGATGCTTTTTACGATTCAGAAATCGGGAAACTCAGCTTCGAAGAATAAAGTGTTGGAGGTAAAGTAATTATGGCAAACACTGAAAAACTTACTGTAACCCCTTCTAAGATTTTCCTCCATGTGGTCGAGAGCATTTCAAAGGTGTTCGCCACCGATGCCACCTATGGAGATGAACTGGAAGCGGGTGTGATTGTCGCTCTGAATAAGGACGGCAAGCTCGCAATCTGGAATCCGAACCTTGACACAACTGCCGAGGGCGCGGACGCAAATCTCGTCAACCCGTACGGAATCCTCATGGAAGGCGCTGACGCTTCCGCGGCTGACGTGTCACTCAATGTCCTTCTCGCCGGAGTTGTCGACCAGTCAAAGCTCATTTCCCTTGTCGCCGGCACCACTGTCGCACAGGGGTATGATGGTCTCCGCATGAGAAACATCATTTGCAAGGAGGTAATCTGATATGGCTACAATCTTTGAGCAGGCATATACCGTAGGAATGAGAAAGTTCCTCCAGAGATTCAAGAAGGAACAGCCCATCTTCTCATTCTTCAAAGACTTTGTCTTTGGTGGAAGTCCCATCTTCTCGACAACCGAGGAGATTCTGACCCAGTATCAAGTCCGCGGCGTCGACATTCTCGACGACACATTCCGCGGCGGTTCCGCAAAGGAGTTCGCCGGTGTTGACGGCTTCACCAACAAGAAGTACACACCTGCATACTTCTTCTATGGCACCAACCTCAACAGGGCCGACTTCCAGAAGTGCGTATTCGGCGAAGACCCGGCAAGACCGCTCTCACCGAAGGCAAGACTGAGCGCCGTCGCCGCACAGAAGGCATGGTACATCAGAAACTCCTACAAGGCCACCATCGAGAAGATGTGTGCCGACGTCCTCTTCGACGGAAAGATTACCCCGAAGGGAAATGCCGCAGGCGACATCGTGTTCCTTGAGAACGGAACAGAGTTCCCCGTCACAGGAAACATCAAGGCCGAGCAAACAATGTGGACTTCCTCAACCGACATCTATGCCAGACTGACCGCTCTGACCACAGAGCAGTTCGAGAAGTCCGGCGCATATCCGACACATCTGATTTGCGGTACCACAATCATGGAAATGATTCAGAATGACACCAAGATTCAGAAGCTTCTCGACAACAGACGCATGTTCGTCGGCGAAATCTCAATCAGACCGGGCCAGTACGACGGTGTCGCAGAGGTCGGCGAGATTGCACTCCCGAACGGCTGCATCCTCAAGCTCGTCACATACGTCGGCTTCTACAAGGACGGAAGCGGAAACAACGCCGCTTACATGCCCACCAATAAGATTCTCCTTGTCTCCAAGGGAATCGGCCAGATGGGCTATGCCGCTCTTGAGGGAATCGACAACGATGGCAACGCAACTCTCGTTCCGGGCGAGGAGTATGTCTCCATGTCCAGAAACGACGACATCCCCGTCGTCCATTCAATCAAGTATCAGAGCGCACCGCTTCCGATGCCTCAGAAGCTTGACGGATGGCTCGCTGTTCAGGTTCTTTCTTGACAAGGTTCTGAGAGGCGGCAATGTTCGAGTATCCCGAACTGATGGATAACATCGCAGGAGGAGAGACCTCTATTCCGGCGACGCTGATTTACAACGGCGTCGAATACGGGGTCTCCGGCGAGTTCTCGCACAGGTGGAAGCGCAAGGAAGTCGACGGACAGTTGACGACCGACCTTCCGCTTGAGACCGTCACCTTCATGATGCCCGCATCACAGATACCCGACATCGCCGCCAGAAGGAACTACGTCGAGTTCCAGTTCGTAATTGAAGCAGTCCAGTACAGTGTCAGATACGCGACCGGCACAGACCCCGTCACGTTCTACCTCGTAATTCCGGCGGAGACCATTCTTGTCCCGCCGGCCGACGACGAGGATGAACCGCAGGACGAAGCTGGCGACGAGGACGACGACGGAATCGGGGGTATCGTCTGATGGCGACAATGGTTGAGGTCAAAGTACAGGTTCAAGACATCGTCAACCAAGTCCGTGAGCTGAACAAGAAAGCTCAGAACTTCGGCATGAACCTTGCGGCTGACATCGGAGCGGCGGGAAGAGCGAGAATCTATCCCACCTATCTGAACCGCCCGTACAACATGCGGGCCGGCAGAACGAAACAGCACGACCTCATGAACCCAAAGTGGGCACTCAAGAGGGGCAAGCCTTTTATCGTGCATCCCAAACAGGGAAGACTTGATTCGCTCGGCAGAAGGCTTGTCGGATTCTCCCTTGAGAACAAGAGGCCCGACTTGAAGGTCGCCTATTTCGCATCGTTCGCAATGAACGCATACGAAAACGACGTGTACTACCACAGAGGGCCGAGGGCGGGCCGGCTCATGAGAGTCGGAACCCACCTCTTTGCCGACAGGTTCCCGCAGGAACTTGAAAACGTCGTGCCCAACGAGGTCGCGAAGTTCCAGCGGAAGCTCGACCTCGCAATCGCGGAATGGAACAACCGGCAGTAAAGGAGTAGCGGATGGCAAACGTAATTCCCGTGGATTTGTGCAACGGAGCGTTGAACGAGGTTTATCTGACCCTTATCGACGGCGGCAGAATCAACAATTCCGGCGACGTCGTGGAAGACCCGAACTTCAACAAGTATCTCGAAGAGAACAACCTTGAGAAGCTTGTGAAGTTCGTAAAGGGTTTTCCGGGCAGTTATGACCACAACGGAATATACGTGCACACGACGTCACAGCTCGACAGCAACGTGGTCGATTACGTCGACAACGTTGCAATCGCGAACGTCGTCGTAGAGCTGATAATCCGCGACGCCTTGGCGGAAAAATATTTGTGGAAGTATCAAGACGCCTTGATGAACTTCCTAATGATGTATGAGTTCGGCGTAGCCAACGTATCACTGGCGGCTACGACGTTTTCGAAAATGGCAGGGGACAACGGTAACTACTGCACAATCCAGATGTGCTTTATCCAGAGGCCCCTATCCGATTACGACGACAATTAAGCCGTCGCATGAAAAACAAAAACACGGAGGGCTAATTTATGGCACAGCTCAAGTACACAAAGCAGTCGGGCCGCAAGGCTATCGTCTCCCTTATCACCGAGGGCGAACTGCTTTCAACGGGGAGCCTTACAAAGGGCACCTTCTACACTGTAATCTCGAAGGCAACAACCGGCTCTGTCCTTCCTGCCGCAGTCGGACACCAGTTCCTTGCAACAGCCGCAGAAACACTCGCTTCTGGCGACTCAGTCCTGCCGCTCTCAAATCCGTGGACTCCCGAAGCAATCTTCGGATTCGCAAACTCCAAGGATTTCTCACAGAGCAAGAACTCCTATGACCAGACAGTCGACTGGGACGAGGATGCCGATACCGCCGTCGAGGATTTGGTGAACAGAACCGGCAACATCAACGGTTTCGTTCTCAACGACGCCCCGGAGGGTTGCGCATACAACAAGTTGCAGGCCGAGTTCATGCACTCTGTCGACCAGAACGCAGAGCAGGATGCAAACAAGGAGATGAAGGTTTCTTCTCCTGTCCATCTGATTGCCTACATCGACAACAAGGACACCCCTGTTGCCGGCGACAAGGTGTTCATCCGCTTCATCGCATGCACCATGACACAGGAAGGAGAAAGCTCTTCTTACGGCTCCGCAACAACATGCCAGATTGCATGGACAGGCGCCAGCAAGACAGCCGCCGGTTCCATGTCAACCAAGCTCGCGGCTACAATCCCGTCGGCAAGCTGACGTTTCCGACGTATCTCTCAGACTGGCCCGCAGGCGTTTTCGCGCCTGTGGGCTGAGTCGGTTTTAGGAACTTATGGAAAGGAGTAAAGAATATGGCAGTAAACAGAATCCCCAAAGACATTGAGGTCGGACTTGACAAAGACCCGAAGAAGGCCGAAGCGGTACTCACTCACAAGTATGTGCTCAAGGTCAAGGCCAACAACGGGCTTGAGGAAGCCGACAAGATATACGTGATTTGCAGGTATCTCGAAGTCAGCGAGATGGAGACCCTGTATTCAGACGTCGAAAGGACTGGAAACATGGTCGGATACGTCGAGCTGTTCAGAAAGTGCGTCAAGGAAATCCACAATCTCCTGCATCCGACGGAAGACAGGGAAGTCACCGTCGAGGAAATCCTGCATTCGAGATACAGCTCATTCATCTATTCGATAATCGTCGACGTGGGGAGCCATATCCTCAAGTCAGCCAAGCTCAACGAGGCTGAAAGAAAAAACTGATTTGCGGGTGCCAAGCGGCCCTTTCCGGCCTTATGGGCGGCAAGGAGGATTTGGCGGATATGATTTGCCCGCAACTTGCGGGGCACCCGATGCCGGGCTACACGGCAGGCTTCGACGACGACGGGAACGAGATAAGGGAATTCGAATTCCCGTCGCAGAGAGAGATTAACGAACAGGACACGCCTTTCTTGAGGGCCTGTCTGAGACTGGCGTCGAGGGTTTCGAAATTCGGAAACCCCAACGGCGGCGGATGGTACCACGAGCGTTCCACCGTCGTGGAAATCTGTGAAATCGTCGAGAACGAGAAGAACAGGTACCAGTCTTGGAGCTTCAAGGAGGGCAAAAACCTAGACGACAGGGATTGAGCTAGGTAGGGGCGGCAGATGGCAAGCAAAGTAAGAATTCCCATAGAGGTTCAGATAGAGAATCTTCAAGACATCCCGAAACTTGAAGACGAGCTGAAAAAGTTCGGCTCAATCGCGCAGTCCGCGACGGAAGCGGCCAAGAAGTATTCCCAAGAAGACCAGATTAAATGGGCACAGTACCAGAAGGCCGTCACCACGGCTCTCAAGGGTGCCACCGCCGCCCAAAACGATTATATAAACAATCTCAAGAAGATGTTCGACGTTTCGTCGAAGATGTTCGAGAGGGCCGACGACGGCGGGATGGGAACTCCGAAAATCACCGACCAGTCCGGCTATCAGAAAGAAATCAATACTGCAATCCAGCAGTATGCAGTCCTTTTGAAGGAAACCGCCGCGACGTCGGAAGAGGCCAAACAGAAAATCAATCAGTTCTGGCAGGCTTTCTCCGGCAAGCAGGAAATCCTCAAGCAGATTTCCGACGAGACCACTCGTGTTGAAGACGGAATCAAGATGCTTACCGACCGTCTCTTGGAAATGGCGTCGGCAGGACAGACAGACGGAACCGAAGTCGCGAGACTTCTCGACCAACTGGATAAATACGACGTCCAGTTGAAGAAACTACAGAATACTCAGCAGAAATCTGCGTTCAACGATTTCATGAAACACCTCAAGCAGACGGAGTCGTATCTGAAAGATACTGGCCGCGAGCTTGAGGCTTTGCAGACGAAATACAGAACCCTCGACGCGCAGATTAAGAAAAACATCAACAACGGCGAAGTCAAATACAATAAACAGCTTATTGCATCCCTCAAGGAGACTCAGCAGGCTATAGAACAGCTTCAAGCGGCGAAAGGAAACGACGGGGGGTTCAATCTCGACCAAATTGAGCACGTAACGAACGCTCTTGATATGATGGGAGAGCACACCGAAGCGGCAAGATACAAAATGAGCCAACTTAAAGCCCGTATGGTCGAACTTGCCGCCGCCGGAAAGGAAAACACCGAGGAATTCAAAAGGCTTCAAACAATTTTCCTGTCGATGAAAGAGACGACGACATGGGTTAAGGCTTGGGGCCAATCATTCAGCAAGCTCATCACTTACGTCTTGAAATACAGAATCGCTCTGGCCCTTGTTAGAGATACTTGGAGATTCATAACACAGACAATCAAAGAGAGTATGGAAGCCGCCGCAAGCGCAGAGCAGGTCTACAACAAGCTCAACACCGTATTCGGCAACTATAATGCGGCACTTAGGGAGTCCATTACCCTATCAAAACAGCTCGGTACCGCCGTCTCGACATCTGCGTCGGCAATTTCAACAATCGGCGACATCCTACAAGGGCAGGGAATGGGGAAGAACCAATCCCTACAGTATTCCGCTCAGTGGTCGCAGGCGTTGGCTGACTTGATTGCATTCAAAGACCTCAATACGACGCTCGACGAATTTGCGTCGACGTTCATGGCTGGTGCCGCCGGAAATGTCAGAAACTTCCGCTCGTTCGGTTCAATCGTCAAGGAAACCGCCGTACAGGCCCGCCTTGCCGCCGACGGATTGTCAGACCTTACAGGCGAAGAACTGGAACTTGCAAAGATGGTCACGAGAGCAACCCTTGCTCTTGAACAGCAGGCTAATTCTACGGGCGCTGTGAAAAGAGAATGGGATACGGTGCTTTCCGTCAACAGGCGTCTTTCCGAATCTTGGAAAGAATGGAAGGAAAACCTCGGTGACATCATCAATACAGGCATAAGACCCTTTAAACAGATGCTTGCCGAAATCCTCGAAGATGCAAACAGGGTGAAAGCTATAAGGGATGCCCTCGCTAAAGAACAAAGAGTTGTATCCAAGGAAGCTTTTAATCTTGACGACGAAGAAGTCTTCAAGAAAATGAAGGAGACATTCGACCCGCAGACAACTGGAAGCCTCGGCACTGCATTTGGCACAATGGCTCAAGTTAATATAACTTATGCCGCCAATACCGTAGAAGAACTAGCAAAGAAACTCTATACACTTGGCGCAACTTTCGAAGACCTTATTGAATACGGCGAAAGAAGAGGATTAAAAGACCTTCAAGACTGGATAAACGGATTTGATGTCAACGATGTCAATAAAGAGCTGGCTGAATTTGAAAAATATGCCGACGCTCCGGAAAAATTCGCCCAAGCATGGAATGACGCAAGCGAGGCGATGATTGACGCTGGCGAACAACTTGATACAATAACTGGCCTCATCAAGGGATTCGGAACCATTGAAAACTATGTTGCCGGCGGTAATTTCAACAACAAAGACAGTGCGGAATCCATTCTTGGAATAGCCTCCGTCGGCGCAACTGGAAACGAGGCCAATGCTCTTGAAGATTTGCTTGGACTCTACCAAAAGCTACAGAAAGCGATTTCCCAGACCACGGAAGACCAAAAGGCGATGAACACTACCCTCAAGGATATGTCCAAAGCCTATTCCGACAGGTACGGGGTGAGTTATAGAAGCGAGACGCCGACGACGAACGCGCTTGGAATTGCCTTGACAAAAGATGAAGTCGACGAAGCCAAGGCAATGCAACAGCAGATTTATCAGATTGCGCAAGCTATAGAGCTTGCCGACTTGAATCTTGAGCTGTTTCAAGGCGACCTTGACGATTTGGTTCCGATTCTTGCCAATCTCTATTCGAAGACTCTGATTGATAGCATTTCCGCGATTTCCGATGAATATGACGCTCAGATTGAAGACCTCAAGCTTGAAGCCCGAATCAAGGCCCAGCATGCCGACGCATCCAGCGAAGAGCTGTCGATTCTCGTCGATAGACAAAAGGCGCTCGACGGTCTTACGGATAAATACAACGAGCAGTACGCAATCATCAGTCTTTTAGAGGATAACGAAAAGGCTCTTGCAGACCTTGACGCCGCAAGGGAAGTATCCGAGCAAAACATTCTAGCATATTTCAACAAGAGACTTAGACTCCAGAAACAGTCCGACGCCGAAGAGGCCGAGCAGAAACGCGTTCAGAGCATCAAGGAGGCTTTGGAGGCGTCGACGGAACTCGACGACGAAGCCATCAAGACGCTTGCGACGCTCAGACTTGAGAATGAAATAAGAAAGAACAATACAGACCTGTCGGAAGACGAGGTCGGCCTCTTGATTGAGCATCAGAAAGCTCTGAATAGCATCGACGAACAGTATAAAAGCCTCAAGAACACGCTTGATGCAAACAATTCGACGCAGGAAGAACTCGACCAACTCGAAAACGACAGGACAGCGGCAATACAGGCTCAGAACGACCTCTATGAATATCAGCTCAAGCTCATACAGGAAGAGGCCGAGACCTTGCGTCAGAACAGTATAAAATCGGCTCTTGGCGTAGGGGAATCCATTAACTCGAACACGGTAGAACAGTGGTTCGGCGAGGCGATTCTGAAACCGAGATTCCTTGCACAGGCCGGCGGCAACGAAGATATCGCAAACGCCTACTATGAAAACTACAACACGGTAAAGAAGCTCAACGAGGAATTCGACGTACAGAGACTAATTCTTGAGAAAAACAAAGCCACGCAGGAGGAAATAGACGAGCTTGAAGCCAATCGTACAAGCGCCCTTGAATGGCAGGAGTTGATTCTCAAGAAACAGATTACAGACATCGAGGAAGCGGCAGAGGCACGCCGCAAGGCCTATATAACAAACACGGCAATGAAAGCGGCTCCGTCTTCCGTCGTCGAGATTATCAACAATGCGAAATCCGGCTTCGAGCAGGGCGGAATCTGGGGCGCGATTCTCAATGTCGCCGTCGGAATCCTCAATAAGTTCGGCGTTCTCGACGAGCTGAACGAGGCTGTCGACGATGCACTTGAGCATATCGTCAAGCCGCTCATGCCGATGGTCAGTTCCATCGCTTCCCTTGTAAACACGATTATCGGCCCGATTCTTGAGGAAATCGAGACACCCATCAAGATTATTGCTACCGTGATAACGGGAATCGCCGGCGCCATAGAGGGTTTTGTATATACAGTCAACTGGCTCTGGGACAATATCAAGACGGCATTGCTCTGGATTCCGAAACAGATATACAACCTGTTCCATCCGTTCCATCAAGCCGAGGCGAATACTTGGCGCTCTATGGAAGACCTTACCGAGGGCCTTGGTGAAATCGCTGACAAGACCTCACAGAACATCTACAAGATTTGGCACAACCAAGAGGAAGAGAAGAACGCTCTCGACGACAGTTATATCAAGGCCGTACAGGATATGATTGAGGGTGGAATCCTCACCGACATCGAAGGCATGGGCCTTATCACCAGCCATGTCGGCAACGGTGCATGGTCGAACACGCTTGCGCCGAAGGATTCGGCGGGAAACTACCTCCCGAACTATGCGACGGGGTCATATTCGAACAGCACGTATAACTTCACAATCAACGGCACCAATCTTTCGACGGACGAGCTGATACAGGCGATGCTCAGATACTACTACACGATTCAGCAGACCGGCGGCAACGCAGGCATGTCATATATCGGCGGAATGTGATTCGGGGGTAACGGATGAGATTTTCCTTCACATACGAGCTTTCATTCAACAATAAGGCGACTTGGGCCGACGTGACCAAGTTCGTCGATTCCAGAAAGACAACGGTCACATTCCCGACGATGTCGTCGGATTTCAAGTCCGCCGTCGGAAGCTGTTCATTCCAGCTCTCATACAAGAAGAACATGGGCCAGCTCCCGGAGCATGCAGAGCTTTTCGCCGAACTCGTCGAAGCGAAGATGAACAATACCCGTGTATGGTTCAGAATGCTCCGCTCCGGCAGTCCGTTTTTCTTCGGATTCTTGGACATGTCGTCGCTGACACAGGAAGTCGCCAATAAGCCGGAATGGGTCACTCTTACGGCTTTCGATATGGTCAAGGCCCTCGACGACAGCATGGAGAACTCGTTCGAGTTCCCGACTGCATTCATCGAGTACAGGTCTCCCAATGGGAATCTCATAGAGAAGCGCTCTGACGGCAAATGGTACTACGTCGGTACGGACGATGAGTATATCCCGTCGTCAGAACCCAAGCCGTCATACAAGCAGGATTCCGGGTATTATGTATTCAAGAACAACAGCTCGTCGTACGACGACGACCTCTTGGTGCAAATCTTTCTAGCGCAAGGATATACGATAAACGATATCAACTTCTCGGCGAGCGAGAGCATTATAAAGTCCGACGGTTCGGGTCTCAGAAAATGTGCTCATGCGATTTATGACGCATCGAATCCGAGGTCTTTCAGAGACTATGTCGATGCACTGCTGTATGAGAACCTTGCGGTTCTGACGGCAGGCGCCGACGGAAAGTTCATTATCCGCCGCTGGAAAATGACGGAGCAGAAGCTCGCGACACCGAAGGGAATCGCAAGGTATCTCAAGAACACCAGAAGCCTCACAATCGGCGGTGCTATGTGGAACAGCGACGGTCTCGACCTCACATGGGCCTCTCCGAGCGTCATGAGGGCGAAGGTCTACGATGCAAGTTTCTCCGCGAGCCTGTCGTTCGCCGTCGATAGTGAAGGCGAGGAGACCAAAGAAATCTTCCAAGGCGGATATGAGATGCCGGGCCACTCATACTGGCCCGAAACAGGCTACGACGAGGAGGTCTGGCAGGAGTTCTCCGCCGAGTGGCTGGACAGGGATTATATCTGCAAGGTATCGCGCAAGAGAAACGAAGACCTGTCGCTCCTGTCGGTCAAGAACGTCGTCGTGGATGCACAGCGCGAACCCGACATCGTTATTGCACCGTTCTCAGACGGAGCGACGAATCCGACAATCGAGCCTCTGCGCATGAGAACCCTGTATTACAACAACGCCGACGGTGCGAAGATATTCTCCCGTTTCCGCGTCTACGGCGACTGTCTGTATAGGGCGCGGGTAAACAAGCTGACATGTCCGGCAAGTGCGGTCAATGCAGACGAATACACGTCGGAATTCATCTTCACACAGGAACAGGCAGAGGAATTCGCACAGGGCTACTACAATTTCAAGCATTATGGCTCGATGCTCTATCAGTGGACGACCAAGGAAGTCGTCAACAAGGGGGACGTCTGGATTGTCGCTCCGATTGATACCGAGATTTCGACGCTTGTATATGTCACGAACGTCAAGATTACCTTCGAGAACAGCGAGACATGGTACTCCGTCGAGGCCTTGGGTGTGTCGGAATACAACTCTCAGACATTGAGGAAGAGTTCATACAGTTCCGGCGCATCCGCCGCCGAGAAAGGGGACTCGACTTCTTGGTATCAAGGCACCGCGGTTTCCGGCGACCCGACATCAAGGGGATTTGCCGGTCGCGTCGGAGACTACTATCTCAATACCGAAACATATAATCTCTACAGATGCACGTCAGAGGGCGACGCATATACTGCGGTCTGGACACTGGTCGGGAACATCAAGGGGCCTAGCGGCTCCGTCACCGGGGTGGACATCAAAATCGAATACGCCATGTCGACGTCCGACGAGGAATATATCTGGCCCGATACGGCATTCGGTTATACCGAGAACGATGCCTTCGGTTATACCGAGAATGACGCCTTCGGTTTCAATGACGTAGAATGGGCCGAGAACACCGACCGTTGGTACAAAGGTCTCTACGTATGGCAGAGAGTAAAAACCACGGATATCGACGGCACAGTGACGTACAGCGACCCTGTTTATGCAAAGGATACGACAGAATCGCTCTTACAGTCCTGTTCGCTGGAAGTTATCACCAATCCGAAGGCATTCAGCATCAGTCCGAGACTTGTAGGCTATCAGTACATCCCCGTATCCGTTATCGCAATAGGTTATTCGGGAACGATGTCATTGAGAATAAAGGAGACCAACACGGACGCCGTGTTCTGTGTGTTCGACACCCAGACGGAGCAGTATGTATCCGTCGGCAATGTCGTCACAGGCCTTTCCGTCGATAATCCGACGGCATACACGGATTATGTGCTCAGACTCCCATATACTCTCAGTCCGAGCCAGAACATCACGCTTGAGGCCGTGCTTGTCGAGTGGAACTCCACGGAGATTTCGCCGCATATCGTCGAGACTTCTATGGTTCTGGCCGGAACGAAGACAAACACGTCCGTGGTACAGCTCGACAACGTGCCGACGAAGGAAGACCTTCCCGAACATCTGAATTTCACCGACAGCATGCAGGAGGACATCACCAGCGGCAACAATCTGGTTTACGGCGATTATATCATCGTCGAGTATTATCAGATTGCCCCTTCCGAAGGCCTGTACCCGGAGGCTTACGACCCGACGAAGAAATACTATCTCAGAACAGTCGTAGGACAGACCGTCGTCATGGTCGAGGCCACAATTACCGGTTTTGATGGCACGACGACGTATTACAGATACGCGCCGCATCCCTATATGTATGTCGGCGGGGGGAACTGGGTCTCGGAAGACCGTCTCGTGAAACCATACGTCAAGGTCAACACCGTACAACAGGTTGTGTCGCTTGCAAAGGCAAAGCACGACACAGACCCGTCGATTGACTATCACGAATGCCTGTACGCCTATGAGGCATATATCGACACCCTTACAGTCGGAATCCTCAATGTAGGAAACGTCTTCGCAAGGGATATACAGAGCGTCGAGTATGCGGAAGACGCAAACGGCACCCCGACACTTGGATACAAGCTCGAATATGAGGGCGGAGACCTCCATAACGGGCAGGTGAAGTCCTACGGCGGCGTATTCGCCGACATGAAAGTCCGCGGCAACATGGACTTGAGGATTCCCGACGGAAACGGCGGCTACAAGGCCGGCGCGCAAATCCTGCATCCGACACTCACGACTGTCCCCAGCGTTCCCGGAGACCCGACGGGCGTCGTGCTTCCGTCGACGGGCTTGAAATGGAGTTTCAGAGAACTGTATGAGGCACCTCTTGCAGAAAACGAGGTGCTTGACGCCACCAACAGCTCCGCGCTTGGGAATACCATATATAAAGTCGTAAAGCTCTCAAACGCTTTTGAGACGATGTATGAATCTGCAACTGGTTCCTCTGTGGAGCTTGGAAATGGCGAGAATACATACACGGTCTTTATTCCGGCTCACGGCGGTACCGTTACATTGAAAGGAAGGGCGCCGAGAAGGCAGACCCAGATTTACGGCTCACCGCAAACGTCGTGCAAACTCACGTTTAAGGACACTGCCGGAACCGTTCTTGCAGAAGTGCCCAGCAAGTCGAGTGGAAGCGGAGACGTCGACGCCAGCTTTGAGGTTTCGTTCTATATCTCAAAGGGAACGACAATCAGGTGTACGACAAGCCATGTCGACGGTGTAAGCAGCACAATCAACGGATACTGTATCGGTAGTGTTTCTGCGCAGACCTTCCAAGAGAACGGCCTTTCAGAAGTCGGCCTGTGGATGCACCATTCAAACGGCTCGTATCATCCTTCATCGTGGTCTCGTTATGATATAGCAAAAGCTTATAGTCCTACAGAGGGCGGCTACGACATAACCGTCGCCGGATTGCATTATCAGAGTTCATCTTATACGAATCTCCGTTCAATGGCGAACTTCACTGGATATGCGTCATATACATACACACAGTCCGACGTTCAGCATACGGGATATGTCAACGTCGGAGACACCTATAAACTCGACAGCTCTCTGACGTCGATTGCCGTGCGGGGTGTCTCGGTAACTGCGACATATTTCCGCCGCAATACGACGACTAACGCGACTCTGATATTCGCAAACGGCGATTCGATAACATTCGGCTCCGACGATTACCTGTATATAACCGGCAGGATTGCCGTCGCCGAAACAGAGGAAGGCGTCGAGATGAAAGGTCAGTACCCGGTTACGACGGATACCTACGACCTCGGAACGTCGAGCAAGCAATGGAGAGCCGGATATATCAAGAGCTTATTCTCAGACCTCGTGCAGGTCGGTTCTCCGAACTTGCAGTATGACGGCACCAACGACTATCAAGGGTCTATAACACTTACCAACGGTCTGATTCTCAAATACGGAATCTACGGCAATGCGTCAACGGGAGCAACAGCACAATGTACGGCAATATCATACAGGGAATATCCCTATGGGGTGTTTCAGCCGTTCCCGCATCAGACTTTGGCGGTATTCGCAAATATCGGTATTCCGGCGAGCGACGACGTCTCACAATGGACGCTTGCCGGAGCACAGGTTGTCATACCATACGACATCGACAGAAACGGATTCAAGGTCGGTTCCGGATTCGGCGGCGGCTCCGCAGGCTATGCACTGGCATTCTGTGACCGTCCGTTCTACTGGATTGCAATAGGTTATTGAGAGGAGGCGGGAAATGGACGAAGAAACCAGACTTGAGCTTGAAAAGGAACTACATGACCTTCGTGTGTGGTTAAGCCGCCACGACTATATCGGCATAAAGATTGCGACGGGTAGGGCCACAGCCGCCGACTATGCCGACGAAATCGAACAGATGCGGCAGTCTGCCGAACGGATTACAGAAATAGAAAAACTCTTGAGAGGTGAAGAGAATGAAGAAAATAATTGAATTCATTGAGAAAGTCGTAAAGAAATTCGCGGAAATCTGTCATATCCCCTATGACAAGATGTTGCATCTCTTGGCAAATTTCGTGCTTTCCCTCGCGTCTTTCATTGACATCGGACTCGGAATCGGACTTTCCGTCGGCGCTTCCGCCGGCAAGGAGTTCGGGGACATGATGTCGCCGGGCAACAGATGGGATTGGCTTGATATTGTCGCCGACGTCGCAGGATTGTGCATCGGTCTCGCATTGAGATTCATTTTCAGATACTTCACAGGCTATTGATTAGCGGAGGCATAGAATGGCAGTTGTAACGACACCTTATAAAAACGCGCCGGAATTCGTCGGAGAGATACAGGGCGAATATATTCTCGTAATTCAAAAAGGAAACAATACAGGGGCAACAGGGCGCGCAGAAATGATGCGCATAACCCTTGCTCAGTTGCAGGCCTTCATTAACAAGGGCTTCGGTTCCGCATGGCGTTTCAGAGGCAGTGTTTCTTCTCTGCCGAACGACCCTGTGACCAACGACTATTTTCTCGCCGCGACGACCTTTACAGCCGACGGCAAGACATACGTTCTCTATCACCTCTATGGATATAATGGCTCGACATGGAGCGACATTTCCGGCCTTCTTGAACAGTATGCGACCGTCGAGGCCCTTGCGGAACTCGACGATAAGGTCGACGCCCTTATCGGTAGCGGAATATCTTTCAAAGGCCAGATTACCTATGCAGAGCTGATGCAGATTGCGCCTTCGTCGAGCAACATCGGCTGGGAATATTATGTCACAGATAAGAACTCAATGTATGTCAGCGACGGGACTGTATGGATTCAGATTACAAAAATCGCCCAGACTACAGGCCAGAGTGAAATCGAACTCATGTCGCAGAAGGCAATAACCGACGCAATTTCCGACGAAGAGTCGGCGAGGACGTCGGCGGATTCCGACTTGCAGGCTCAACTCGTCAACGTAAACGCCGAACTTGACAACGTTGAGGCACTTATCGGCGGCGATGCACAGGTTGAGAATACCGACCCCACAGAGGGTGAGAGCCTTCTCGCTCAGTCTCGTCTGATTCACCATGCCAATCTGCTCCCCAACGGAGATTTCGGAAGAGTCGGAGCAAGAAGTGTAGCGTTCAATCAGCTAATGTATAACGGCAATTTCTCAGCATCCAACCCTTTGGACGGATGGGAAAGTAGTGGTTCTACGCTTTCTGCAAGTGGCGGAGTCATGACGATTACTCCCAATTCTGCCAACGGACAAGCATATAGGACATTTAGTTTCCTTGCAAATCACACATATCTGCTGGTAGCAGACATGAAATTGTCAGCCGCCAACGCAACGACAAGGGCGATAATTGCGTCTCCAGGCCTTACGCTGTCTGAGTATTGTGCATCAAACACATCATGGCAGACAATTACAAAAATACTTGCATCACCAACAGCAGGAACTGGATATGTAATTTTCCGTGATGACAGTAGCAATTCACCGTTCTTTGTCAGAAATGTTAACTTCTTCGACCTCACCGCCATGAACGAAGCCTCATTGACGGCAGACCAGTTCCGAGCCTTGTTCCCTGCATCCTACTACCCACATGATACTGGTCACATCTATAACCTCAATCCGAGCGGATTCAGAATCAGAGGAATTAACCTTTGGGATGAGGAGTGGGAGAAAGGATTGATTAGCCCCGCTAATGGTATTGATGCTGATGGCGATACTATAAGAACCAAAAACTATATCGAGGTTGCTCCAAATACAGAATACTACGGATTAACTGGTAGAGGGTCGCTTGTGCTTATAGGATATGATGAAAATAAGAACTTCATATCCCATTTTCACAATACGAATGGCGGTTCTGTTTTTACCACTCCTGTCGGTTGTTTTTATATAAGGTTTTATTGTCAGAACTATGGAAGTATTGTCTATAATCACGATGTCCAAGTAGCGGACAACTCTCTTCCCACCTCTGTAAAGACAGTCTATCACCCCTATGACGGACACATCGTAGATACACCACAGATATCCGATGGTCACTATGTCAACGAGAACTGTTATGACTATGTGGAGAACGTTGTCGAGGACGGAATCGTAAAGGGAAAGAAACATACTATCACGGCAGTAGTAAATCTGACAGAGTTGGCATGGTCGGCAGGTTTCTCAAATTACATCTATGCTACTATCAACGATATTAAACGTAGTCCCAATTCAGCGACAAAGCCGAACATTCTCTGTTCTAATATCGTGGTCGGTACTATCTCGGATACTGTAAATAGTGGTGTCAATGCACAGTACATCACAGTAGACAACACAAACTCAAGATTGTTGATTTCCACGGATAGTACAAAGACGTGGAGACCGACAAGTGGCATAGTTTATTACGAAACTGTATCCGAGGTAATATCCGACTGCGAACCTCTCCGCTCTTTCGGCATCAGCGATTACTCCACAGTAGAGCCGATAACTCCACAGGATGAACTGCTCAACAGGATTGACGTTCCTTATTCCGTCAAGACTGTCAGTGCAAACACGCTCATTGAGCAGATAACTCAAAACACTGCCGATATCGCAGAAGAGAAGGCAACGAGGACTGCACAAGTCTCCGCATTGGAGAAGAGAGTTACCAATCTTGAACTCAAGACAGGCGGCCAGTTCGACGTCGATTATCCTTCTCCTACCTATGGTATGAACGGAGTGCCATCGAATGTTGAGCCGTATGCCAAGGTGACGAAGCTGAGAGGGGTGACAAGAGGAGTGAATCAGTATTGCATTACAAGCCTTGCAGAGTTAAAAGCCATAAATGTTGCAGGCACATGGAATGATAATGTATATACCTCGGCAGGATGGACTGCGACCGTTGATGAGGTTAACCATAAAATAACACTCAATGGTACTGTTACTGCACTTGATGCTTTCTATCTTTGTGTAGCTGGTAGAGGGATTTATACCAATGGTCAGAGGGTTTTGCTCAATGGATGTGCTTCGGGCGGCAGTACAACTACATATAATTTGAGGTTCTATGATGGTGATACTTACAGATATGATACTGGAAGTGGAGTAATTTTCGATAGTGTAGGAACAAGCAGAATAGAAATACAAATAAGACTTTCCGTAGGTGCAAATGTCAATGGGCTTGTTTTTACTCCAGTCTGTTCTTCATTAAGCAAATACTTCTCCTCAGACCCATCGGTAGATGTATCAACCCTCACGATAAGTGATATTCAGACCAAGTACCCAGAACTTCTCATCCCATCTGACTACGATGCAGGGAGTTTGGTGAGTACAGTGTATGAGGGGGTGAGAAGTAAGGGAATCAACCTCTTTGACGGCAACTGGACGGCTCAGAGTGCGACAACAATTGTCGGTACTATCGTGCCGATTAAGCCGAATACGCAGTATTATTGTAGGTTTGAGAATCTGCCGTCTAATGCTAATCAGCTTTACTTCGGTGAATACGACGAAAGTGGTACGCTTCTTGCTCCACATGACTGCACGGCGGTTAATGGTACGGCTTATGTATCATTCACATCGAATGCAAACGGAGCATACATCAAGCCTCAGATAAACCATACTGGTTCTGCTCCTACTGGTTTCAAGACTTGCGTTAATCTCTATGCTCTCAACCACACGGCTCATTTCCCTTACTTCGATGAATCCCTCTCCCTTCCTTCTCCACTCCCCCTCAGAAGTGCAGGGTCAGTAGCAGATGTCTATGATTTGGAGAGCGGAGAGGTAACACATCCGACAAGATTGGTTAATCTCGGAACATTGACATGGATATACGAAACATGGAACGGCTTGCCGAATTTTTACACACGGGACTTACAGCATATTATCAAGGGAGTTACACCCACAACCTTGCCAAATCTGACTAGTGATATGTTCCCCATAGTTGTTTTTAATGACAACCAAGCAGGGACAAAACTCGGTCTATCTGTAAGTGGAAGCGGAAATCTCGATTGCCGTATCACTAACGGTTACACGGATGTCCCTTCGTTTACGAACTGGGTCAACAATCATTACATCGTTATCGAATTGGCAACGGCAGACCCCTCGACTCAACTCGCTCCCATTTCCGACAACTTTGTAAAGGTCGAACCCAACGGCACAATTGAGACTGTCCAGTCGCAGAGTCCAAAGGTAGACGGGGCAATGACAGTTGAATACATGGCTTCATAAGGAGAATAACATGACATTACTTGAAAAGAACGCAAAGGCAAATCCCGAAAAGTGGTATCCGAAACTGGTCAGTGATTTCATCCATGAGAAGTATTCTTCCGATGCGGAGACGGCATTGATAAACAACTATCTTGCCGACCCATCCGAGTATGCGGAGAAATATGCGGAATACCAAACATATCGTGCAGAGTGCAAGGCGAGAGCCAAGGAAATCTGCGGAATCGACGGCTAAATGGTTCCGGCGCCGGTTTTAGTTTGCGGTTTAAAAATTAAAAAGCGGTTGTTTTATGCAACCGCTTTCTTTGTATAGATTTATTTGTTTGCTCGGTGTTTGCTAGAACAGGCTTCCACCGAATTTGGCGTCGTCGTATTTCTTGATTGCGGCGTCGACTTTTTTCTCAAGCTCTTTGGACTTGTTCAGAACGTTTGCGTCGTGCGTTCTGAAATACAATTTCTGGGTCTGCCGCATCTCGTCGACGAGTCTGACGAATGCCTCAAGTTCTGTTGCTGTCATTTTTCTCCCTCCTTCTGTCAACTTCGATTTGCACCGCAAGCATTATGCCGGCGACTAAAATGAACATAATTACGGCGACCAAAACAATCCAAATCGGGCAGAAAACCCAAACCCAAGACCAGTTTACGGCGCCGCCGGCGCGTAAGGCGACGAAAACGACGGTAAGGAAAAGGCTCTGCCAGAACCAGTATTTCAAAAAGTCGACGTCAAAAGAGTATTCTCTCGTGTTGTCACTCATTTTCGTTTTCCTCTTCAATTACGCGTATAAACTGGTAACAATCCGACTCCCGCAGGACTGGATTGAGGCCTTTTCTGTTGACCAAGACTATAAACGGGAAGTACGCCGACCTCCTGCCGTCGATTCTTTCCAGTGTTCCCGACAAACAGATTTCTGGCCTGTCAAGAAGAAGCCCGTATGAATTGCTTACGATTACATGCTTTCCGACGAAATCCGTCGCCGCTTCGGCGTTTGCGTATGAGTACAAGGCGCCGTAATTACTCCTGTGCTTCTTTGCCATTTTTTAGCTCTTCCTTTATTCTTAAATTTTCTCTCGTTGTCTGAATTAGACGGTTGGCTTTGCATGCAGGGCACTGCCCGCCGTCGTGCTTTTTCCCTTTTCCGCCGTGATTGCGGCAAGTATAGTCAAACGCTTTAGAACCGTGATACGGTTTGCGTTTTTCCTTTCCGTGTTCAATCGCTTTGTCGAGACTCATTGTTTTTCAACCTCTCTGCTTTTGCGTCCATCAGTTTTCTTATACATTCGTCGTGAACGTCTATGTGCTCCCAAAACTCCCAAATATGGGAATATCTTTTGACCTTGAACAACGACGAACGACCGTCCAATGGTTTACCGCATAAATCACAAACCAATACTGCACTCATGTTTTCACCTCAATTCTTTCTTGTCTGAGCCATAATAAAATGCCGACATAAGCCGACGCGTACTGAGACTCAATATTTCTCCTATGGGGATGCAAGCCCAAAGGTTTGTCATTCTCCCAATCCCAGTTATCGCATCCCGTAGCCCAATCGGCGAACTCTTCGTCCGTCAGCGTTTCAAGCCATTCCCTGTTTGTCATTTATTACTCCTATACGGTACGGTAATGCAGTTTTTAAGCTTTTCCTTGAATGCGACGGAAAGGTCGGAGCATTTCTGCGCCAGTTCAGTGCATCCGATTTTCGACATGACCCGTCCTGCCGCATCTATGGCGCCGACGGCGCCACCTATGATTCCCTGCTCGTGCATCGTCAATAGAGCGACATCTTCGTTCGGGACACCTTTGTATTTCGGCACCCCGTCCAGAGGGCACCACGACGGGATGTTATCGGTTCCGTGTAGGGCTTTCCCCATTTTCGTCGTATATGTGCACACCGGCGTCGAACATCCCCACCATTTCTTATCTACGACGTCGCGATAGGCGCAATATGTGCATTTGCCGCTATACTTTTTCTTTGGCATTAGTCGCCTCCAAGATAGTAGGTGCATCTTTTACAAATCTCGCGAAATCGTCGCCATATCTTCCCGATGCTCTTCTTGCCAGTTTATCCAAATCCCCAAGCCGTCCGTGTTGCGGCAGTTCTGTCGCATTAACACCCGCTTTGAGGTGTCGGAATGTCGCTCCGTTTTCGTCTTTTTCTCTTTCGATAACCCCGCCGTCGGCGTATATCTCTATGACAAGCGGCTCTTGTCCTTTTGGCATTTCTAATCCTTTAATCAATATTTCAGCCATCTTCATTCTCCTTATAGGGTTCTATCCACTTTGTTTCCATTCTGAATCTCATGTCTAATTTCTGCCATTCATAAACTACCTCGACATCTTCTCCGTTGTTTTTCCCAACATAATAGTGATATGCTCGGATTTCCGAATAAGGGATACAGAAACAATTCAACGAACTAACCCACTCAAGGATACGCATATCATTTGGCGTGTCTTTGTCATAGAAAACTTTGCAGAGATAGTATCCGTTTTCAGTCGGTGTGCCAGTATGCCAAGGAGAATGGCGTTTGTTCCATGCTTGGATAGCATCTTCCATTTTGATAAATCTTTCTGTTGAGCATTTACAAGTTCCACACTCGATATAATTACCGCCATATAATGCTTGTAATACTGCTTCTCCCCCACAGAAGGGGCATGACTTTAATTCTGTCATTCTTCTTTCACTAGCCGCCGTATCATCCTCCACCCATATCCCCTCGTCACATTCTGGACACTCGTCCTTGTCAGCAAAGAAGCATTCTCTGTACGGGTCGGGTTCTGACTCGAATACAAGATGATGTCCGTTCCATGTCATTTCTTTTCCGTTGGGTATCATGTACTAGCCTCCAAGAGAACGTGTTTACTCTTTTCGAAGAATTCAAGAACGTCGGGATATGCGCAGTTATCGCATGTTTCTTCGTCGCAAGCACCGTTTCTACAATGTTCCTCGCAGAAATCTTCGAGGGTTGCGTCGACGTCGATACCTGTTCCATGTGGCCCTAATTCTATAGCCTTTAACAGTCCGACATTATCGTTATAGGTTAGTGTCAAGGTGTAGTCCGACGGAATCCAGACATCGCCGGTGGATTCGACAACAAGAACCCGCCGTCCCTCTGACGGAAGTCCTATGCCTCGGATTACCAAATCAGATACGTTTTTCCCCTTCTCTAAAGGACAATCTTTTCGTCCGTTACATAGGTCGTTTCTACTTAGTGTCATGTTGTCTACGGTGCAATATTCTCTTACAAGCGAGCCGAAACACTCTTTCTCTCGGCAAGCGTATTGGCAGTCAATACATTTCCTACTCATGTTTTTCCTTTAATATCTCGTCGACAATCTTGTCTTGATGATTCACGATATTGACGAAGTTCTTCCAGTCCTCAACCTCGTCGAAAGCAAAGCCCACGATGGAGCCGCCGACGTCCTCCGGCTTAACCGCCATGCCATACTCATATCCTTCGGTTTTCAGTCTCTTAAAAACGCCCAGTACGACCGTATAGCCCTCGACATTGGTGGCTACGCCGACGGATTTCGGCTGTTCGTTTTTCCCGAACGGAATAACCATCATGTTTTTCGTCTTTTCCTCGCCCATATCATTCTCCTCAATACAGACTCACTTCCGGCTGACATCCGTCGGAACCGTCACAATCAATCACGACGTCGCTGATGCAGACCATTGATGTGGTGTATTCCTCGTCGTATTCCGGCACCCTTATCTCGGTGTCGTCGGGTAAGTCTTTCAGTTTTTCAAATAATTCCTTTTTGGTCATTCTTTACCTCACATAAACAGTTTTTCCGATAGTCGGTTGTATTCGACGAAGATTGCCTCAAAGGCATCTTCCCATTGTTTGTTGTGTTCATTGGCTATACCTACCGCGACGTGGGCGAGTTCATGCGCAAGAACTTCGACGGCGTCCTTGACCGGGATAAGCGCCGAAACACATACCAAGACAGTTCCATCGTCTTGGAAGTCGGTGCATCCGTAGCATTCTTCGTCGTTTTCCTCGAAGTTATCGGGCACCCACTGAATTTCACACTTCTTGTCGGGATATAGGTTATTGAAAGCCTTATAGACGACGGAAAACATATCATTGATGAATGGTGTTGTCATTTTTGTCTCCTTTGGTTGATTCTAAAATCGTCGGCGCATCCCATATTCTGCTTGTTTCGACGAGACTCCATTCATCCTTGATTCCGATGGTATCCTCGTCGATAATACGACCGTGCGGTTCCTTGATTTCGATACTCGGCATATTTGCAAACAAAATGGTTTTCGGTACTGCAAATTTGAAGCATAGGTCAATCATTTCACTCACGGTTTTTTCATTGAAGTATTTCATTCTTCTCTACTACCTCCGCGATGAATGCTCCGACTGCGGATATGGCCCTGTCACAAATCTCGCCGAAGTCGACAATGGTCTCGAAAAGCTTTTGGACATCGGCGGTACATCTGCCACGCTTGATATCTTTCAGAAGACGCTCCGTCTTGACTTTGATTTTATGTTCATAAACGCGCCGTTTCATTTTTGGTTCCTTTTACTACTACAGGGGCGTTTTCGAGCATATTTCCGATTTCATAACCCATCATCGTGCCGTAATTTCGACGGTGGTCGCCGCCGTATTTTTTCGCAAAAAACAGTGGGTCGGAAGCCAGAATCGCATCCCTGTCTATGAGGTCGCCGAACGGCTCACTGGGAATTTCTATAGAAGGAAAGTGTCTTAACTTTTCGTCGGCATATCCGTCCAGTTGTTCAAGCGCGAGATGTGCACAAGATTTTATAATTTTCCTTACAGTTTCTTCGCTATAATATTTCATCTTCCAACCTTCCCGAATAACCCCGAAACCTTGCGTTATTTCGTGAAATTCTGACCAAAAATGCCAAAAATCGGCAAAATAACCCGAAATTTGTAGTTTTACTTCGTAAATCACGAATTTAATCCGCATGGATTCGGTTTTTAATTCTCTATTAAAATAATATCATAATGACATTACAAAGTAAAGCAAAAAACACCTTGCGAGGTGATGTTTAGGAATTAAAACACTTTATTTGGTGAACAGTGCAGACTTTTAGGTTATTATACGATTGTAGATTATTATTTATAGGAGAACTGTATATGGATATTTGGACGTTTGTAGCATCTTGCATTCCGTCGGCGGTTGTTCTAATTGTCTGGTTTCTAGATAGGCAGGCGAAGAGAAAAGACCGAAAGTCGAGCAGAAACGACGAGCATGAGGAACGCATTGCCCGTCTCGAAAAGATGGTCATTCAGCTTGGAGAAAGTTCGAATGACCTCACGACAGTTCAGAAAATGACGGTCGACGGATTAGGCTACATCGTCGACGGTTTGGAATCCAACGGGATTCTTAACGGTACAGGGAAAAAGTACCTACAGGACATAAACGAGTTCTATACGAAGAAGGGTCTTGAAGCCCTTCAATTCCACGCACTTTCACCAAAAAAACATAAAAAGGAGATTACCGCATGAAAGCATTTCTTTTCATCGGCATTTTCACTGCCTTCATTTATATCGTCGGCCTTGTCGTCGAGATATACAAGAAGTACATCCGCAAGGGAAATGCACACAACTGGGAGAACAGGCTCGTCGCATTCGTCTTTTCTTTCGGACTCGGTTATGTGATGTACCGCGTCTTCCCGATTAGTTCCATAGCAGGAACCATGACGGAGCCGTCGGTTTTCGACGCGCTGGCTTACGGCGCCGCAATTTATGTGCTACAGCTCCCGGCTTGTCTTGCAATTTGGAAGCCGCTCGTCAAGGAGTTCATGGCACGCAAGATGAAGAGCCTGTAAATGTGGAATAAAATCAAATCATATCTTGTGGGCATAGGAATCTTTCTCGTCGGATTCGTTCTGGCGATGCTCGGTTTCCAGAAGAGGAAAATCGACTCTCTGGAAAAACAGGTCGACGAACTCGACGGCGAGAACGAGAGTCTGAGGGAAACGGCCCGCAAGCAGGCCGACGTTATCGGTGAGCACGCCAAGGCGACGGAGAAGGTTTCCGAAATCCACAAAACCGCGACAACTGTCGAGACGCAGTACGCGGAGCAGATAAAGGAGGCTGAACAAGATGCGGAACACCCCGTCGAAAGTCTTGTTGACGTTGGCAATAATCTTGTTGATATGTTCAACGGCATGTCGGACGAAAGTCGTCGTTGAAGACCCGCCGGTTGTTGAGGTGCCGGTCTTGCAGGACGTCGTCGACAAGCCGGTTCTGGAAGAGATTCCGGCGATAGACGGCAGTCTTCTGAATGACGAAGCCCAACGACAGGTCGCGGCGGCGCTGGCGGCGTACAACAGGAATCTTTTAAGATTGATAATATACGCGATTGACCTCGGCGGTTATGCCGATGTGTCGGTCGAGTACAAAGACAGAGTGATTGAGATTCTGAACGGTTCGGCTGGCTCAAGTCCCTAACAGAGCCGTCGGATTCGTCGAAATCCATCTCCTTTTCATATTTTCCATCATACTTTCCTGCACACCTTTCGGGGTGTGCCTTTTTTTATGTCAGTTGTCCACCTTCGTGGTAACGTTTCGGAAAAAATCTTCACCTAAATATTCACCAAACCCTTCTTAAAGTACGTCGCTTACGACACGAGTTAATCGCACAAATCGTCGTTTTGTGGCGTAAGATTAAAAAATCATACGTTGGTGCGGAAAAATTTTCACCTTGCCAAGGTGGCCTACACGAGTTCGAATCTCGCCTGCTGCTTTTTACAAACCCTTGTAAGATAAGCACTTACGAGGGTTTATTTTTTGCCGACGAGTTCCGTCGAAAAAATCTTCACTGAAAATATTCACCAAGAAACCCTTGACAGTCACCTGTTCGAGTGACATTTTTAAGTCGGAGGAACGCCAAATATGACTGACTTTTACATCATCACACGACGTACGGGAAACCGCCCGCATTACTATGCCCGTTTCTTCGACTCGGCGGACAAAACCAACATCAAGGAGATGTCTCTCTCCGCCGTCGCCAAGAAGCTGGGACTCCCCAAAACCGACACGTCGGTCGGCAACAGAGCCAAGGCCCGTGAGATGGAGGCCCTTTGCCGCAGGGCCGTCGAACGGGGTGTCGTATCCGTCACGCCCGTCGGAATCACGCTGGCCCAATACGGACTCGACTTTTGGGACTGGTCGGGCCGTCGCATCACGCTGGCCAACAAGAAAAACCCCGGTTCCATCAGCAAAGGATACGCCCATGACATGAGGCAGAAGTTCAAGACCCACATAATCCCGCTACTGCCTCTCAACTGCCGTCTCGCCGACGTCAATTCGAGCCTCGTCAACCGTATCCAAGACAAGCTCGTCTCCGACGGGAAGCTCTCGAACGCAACGGTCGAAAAGACAATGCGGTCGCTGACGACGCTTCTCAACGAAGCCCAGCGGAAGGATTTGATACAGCACCGCGTCTCCGTCGATAAAATCAATACCGATTCGAAGAAGACGCGCGGCATTCTGACGATGTCGGAAGTCGCTCAGATGATGAAGGCACTCGCAGAGGAGGAGCGGCGCCAAGTCCGCGACGACACTGCGCGGCTGGCCATCGCGCTCGCCGTCACCACGGGAATGCGCGAAGGTGAAATCCGAGCGCTGAAAATCGGCGACATCAACATCATCAACCAGCAGGATTCGATTGTCACTGTCGACGAAAGCTTTTCCGACTACGAACATTTCAAGACAACCAAGGGAAAACGCGTTAGGGAAGTGGCTTGTCCGACTGTAATCGCCACCGAACTCATCCGCCATGCCCAGCAGAATCCCGACGCCGCCGTCTGTGACGGGATTGTCTTCTGGTCTGGGAAGCGCGGGCGCCAGACGGGAAAGTTCGACCAACCCGTCTCGAAGCAAGGTCTCCTACAGATGCTTTATCACGCCCTCGAACTCATAGGAATCGACGAGAATGCACGTCGCGAACGCAACATTGTCTTCCACTCTCTCCGGCATGGTTACGTGTCGTCCGTCAGAACCCGCGTCGACGACACGCTGGCCCGGTTGGTTATCGGGCACCGGGATGAAAAGACGTCGGACATCTATACCCACGTCCAGTATGACACTCTCAAGCCCATCGCCGCGGAAGGGAGGCGTATCCTCTCGGAAATCGGCGGCGACGACGACGGGTGGCTGTCACAGAATGTGTAGAAAAAGCCTGCCCCTTGGAGAATGGGGCAGGAAATGCACAAAAGTTTTTTCGGAAGAATCGCGTGGTAGAAAAAAGACTCGATGCGTCGTTTTCGGTGTGCGCATATTCATTATAAACGAACAAAAATGACGGCGTCAACAAAAAAGAAGACCCCGCCGCGGGTGTGTACGGCGGGGTAGAGTTGCCAAATATTTCTAAATGAAGGATAATTTCGAATGCCTAATCATATTAACATGATGCGACATCTTGTGCAACCATTATCGGTTGATGCACCCCTTGTCGGACAGAAGTGCGTCATGCACTATCTCGACGCAAGTCCGTGTGCCTTCGAGGAGGGCCTGTTCGTCGGAGCAGTATTGACGGGCGACGCAATGGTCACAGTCCCCGTGCCCCAGAAGGAGGGACAACTGGTCGACGTCGGCGCTTCTGATTTCGTCGATTACCGTATGCTTGGTTACGGCGGGGTCTTTTGCATGCACTTCGTCCAGTGAATCAGATGTCTCGTGTTCGAGTTGCCAAGCCTTTTCGACGATTTTATTGACTCCAACCGTAATGCCCATCCGTATTCCTGTCACAAGAAACGACATGGCGAAAGGGTCAAGCGTCTTTGCGTCGAAAATTCTTCTCTCGTTCTCGTCTAAGAATTCACCCACCAAGTCCAAGACCCCTTGAGGGTCGGCCACCGCGGCGTTTTCCATTACTTTCTTTCCGTAATATGCAAGCGCTCCCGACAGACTTATACATTCCAAAACCTTGAAATCTTTATTTTCGTTCATTTCAACTCTCTTTTTCCGTCCATTTCGACGACGGAAGGCCGGATACAATCGCCGCAAGCCTGTTCACGAAGAAGGCATCGACAGGCGCCGCGTTGTATATCGCTTCGATGATTTCACTCGGACAGTAGCAGGAGCCGACGCGCCACTTGTCATATTGCGCCTTGTTGATTCCCGCTCTCGCCAATCCGCTCTCGCCGACTTCCAAATCGGCGACCTGTAGACCCTCGGCAAGCATCTGCCGCGCGTCGCGCTCGCGTTTGATTCGACGGAAATACTTGACCGCCCTCTCTGCATCCCAGTTCTCGACCGAATCCAAATCCTTGAAGCCGATGCTCTTGAAGTCTTTCTGTGACGTGAATCTCGCCGTCAGATTTCGGTATACTCTCGGAAATTTCGTTTTCGTCTCCAAGAATCCGTACTCTCGGATAAGCCACTTCACCTCATTGAGCGGTAACGACGGCATGTTCATGTCAACGACGTCTGCCTTTCCCTCGGCGCGCGCCCTCTCATTGAGATACGATGCGGCTATGTATGACATTTCCCCCGCATACCTGTAAATCATTTCCAACTGTGCATTGTTCATTTATCCCCCTTTGGGCCTGTGATGTTCTCAACCCATACTTCCAAGAGGGGAA
>Ga0310691_10000972_pt1 | contig 47856 bp, 31 predicted proteins | sample 176DNAGHGlowgp2_FD_203887 | JGI IMG/M metagenome (GOLD analysis project Ga0310691, IMG submission 203887) | Sheep rumen microbial communities from Palmerston North, Manawatu-Wanganui, New Zealand - 1766 DNA GHGlow gp2 (v2) (version 2) | ecosystem: Host-associated > Mammals > Digestive system >... | reverse complement strand
TCTGTATCTTCGTACAAAGGTTCTTATGCGGAGACCACTTCGGATATCGTAAGACTTCTACGCAAGGTGGTAGAATCCGGATTCTCGTTATCTGCACGCTCCAAGCATATTTCTGTAGGTTGCCTGGTCAACGGATTTACTTTCAGGGTCAACGAACTTCTTAATCCACCGACAGAGGATGCCAAGAAACTGTTCGCACAGTTCCTGGCTGAGTTCGAACATTTTGGAAAGCTGGGTGCAAAGGTATATACGGATGTGCAGATGCCAGATGGATCATTATCTATTACTTACTATATAGAAGTAAGTTCGTTCAGTGTGATCGTAAGTCAGATCAACGATTTCCTTCGTCACTACACGAACATGAATGACCAGAGCGAGTTCTCGATCGATGCTTTTGAGCATCGCTTCGAGGATGATCTGAAGACGTACAATAATAGCATCAAGGATGAGATTGCTCTTTCCAAGAAGTCCTGATCTTCGAATGATGTAGGCAAAATGTAGGCACAAAAAAAGAGAGCCCCTGGAAACAGGGGCTCTCAGAGGATTTGGTATTATTCCCACTCAATCGTTCCTGTCGGCTTGGGTGTCAGGTCGTAGAGTACGCGGTTGATGCCGGGTACTTCGGTGATGATTCTATTAACGATCTTGCCGAGGAGGTCGTACGGGATCTCTTCGATGGTGGCGGTCATGGCATCACGTGTATTGACCGCACGGATAACGACGAAGTTCTCGAATGCACGGACGTTGTTCTTGACACCGACGGACTTATAATCCGGAACCAGTGTGAAGTACTGCCATACTTTTCCTTCGAGACCTGCGTTAGCGAATTCCTCACGGAGGATCGCATCGGACTCACGTACCATCTCGAGTCGGTCGCGTGTGATCGCGCCTGTGCAGCGTACGCCGAGACCCGGGCCCGGGAACGGCTGACGGTAGACCATGTTCGCCGGAAGACCGAGAGCTTCGCCGACGACACGTACTTCGTCCTTGTAGAGGAACTTCAGAGGCTCAACGAGACCTTCGAAGTGGATATCTTCGGGGAGACCGCCCACGTTGTGGTGTGCTTTAACAGGACCACTCTCGAGGATGTCCGGATAGATGGTGCCCTGTGCAAGGAAGTCAACGTCCGGAAGCTTTCTGGCTTCTTCTTCGAATACACGGATGAACTCTTCGCCGATGATCTTTCTCTTTCTCTCCGGCTCTTCGACGCCCTCGAGCTTCGTGAGGAAGCGCTCGGTAGCGTCTACATATACGAGAGTCGCACCCATCTGGTTTCTGAAGACTTCGATAACCTGCTCCGGTTCACCTTTTCTGAGAAGGCCGTGATTGACGTGCACGTTGATCAGGTTCTTGCCGATGGCCTTGATGAGAAGGGCGGCCACGACAGAAGAGTCGACACCACCGGACAAAGCCAGAAGCACTTTCTTATCGCCGACTTGTGCTTTTACCGCGGCGACTTGCTCCTCGATAAATGCTTCGGCCAGCTCGCGTGTGGTAATTCTTTCCATTGACTCGGGACGTTTGTTTTCCATAAGCGGTACTCCTTTAATGTGATTTCAGAATACATTAATCATACTTCAAGATGAGTCGGTTTCGCAATGGAATTCCTCGTCAAAATCTCGTGTTTTTCTGCATGGAGGTGCTTCGAACGTGTTTGTTCACTAATTGTTTCATTTTATGTCGAATTCGGTTTCGAAACGTGAGGGGCTTCTTTGGTATAATTTCCATGGATTTATTGTGGGAGGTCTTTATAGAAATGCTGTCTGTCAATGAGAATATCAAGGAGATCCTGAGAGAGAAGAGCCTGACGCAGAAGCAGATGGCGCAGATCCTTGGTATTTCGGAGTGTTCGATCTCCCGTTATCTGAAGGGCACACGTGTCCCGCAGGCCGAGGATGCGCAGAAGATCGCGGATTTCCTCGGTGTGTATCCGAAGGAGTGGTTCCCGACACAGGATGGCGAGAGCGGGGACGGGCAGAGTGCTGTGCAGGAATTCCTCAAGCCTTCGCGCCAGAGCTGGGAGCAGCTCCGTACGTGGCCGGAGGCGGTGCGGGCGCTGTCTACGACGCATACGATCTCGGTGATGGATATCTGCCAGATCCTGCATGCGCCGAGAAGCTGGGTGAACCGCTATATTCTCCCGCATATCGATAAGATCTATCTTCCGGACGGTAAGAGGGCTGGCAAAGAGATCAATACGAACTGGAAAGAGGTCGCGGCGCTGCAGCTCGGGAAGGATATGCAGGACAGTACCTGGTGCAGTAAAGAGGATTTCGATAACCTGATCATGGGGTCGATCGTGTCGGTGACGAAACAGACGAAACTTATCCCGGCTGAACTGCTGGTGCAGGACAAAAGAGCTTTTGCCGAGGAATATGCGCGGTATACGGAACGGATCGCGGAGCTGGCCGAACAGCTGAATCAGGATGAGCATGCGCCGATGGAGAAGTATATCGAGCTTGCGGACCTGAAGAAGCAGCAGCTGCAGTGCTACCGGCGTCAGCTTAGTAATGAGGGGCGGCAGATCCTTCGCGGCAAGATGCCGACTGCGGCGAATCCGGATGCGACGAAGAGTATCCCGGTGCGTCTGCCGTCGGTGCCGATCGAGAAGTGGGTGTTTCCGGAGGAGCTTCGGGAGTTCGCCGAGGTCGAGGAGACGGGACACCGCTATTTCTTCAAGAACGGATATATCCGTATTCTTCTTTCTTTTATTGACAGTAATGGTAATACGGTCCGTAAGTATTTCTATGCGGCGGATCCGGAGACGCTCTACCATAAGTATGTGGAAGAGTATGTGCTTATCAGTGAGGAAGTATGGCAGATGTACGCAATCAGGCTTATGTCGCGCCGCTGATGCCGTACCTTCAGCAGGAGTAGGAAGATGGTATGTGCAGGTCGGAAAATCGCCAGCCTTTGCTGTGCTATAGTGATCCTTTCCGGTGTTTCTTTCGGGTGCCGCAGGCGTCCTGCTGAGACGACGCCGGATGCGGCTTCGGTCGCGGCGGAAAGGATACGGAATACTCTTGATGATCTCTTCGCTTATGTCAAGATTTCCCGGGCCGATAAGGTCTGTGCCTACTGTGAGAACGAGCAGGAGGCTTCTTCCTATCTTTCGGGGATCCGGGAGAATGTGGGAGAGGCTGTGTTAGAAGCGGTGTGCAGACGGGTCGGTATGACGATCCTGGATGTGGATGCGGATGAGAAGTCCGGCCGGGCGCGGGTGAAGGTTTCCGGTGTGGATGGAGATGGTGTGGTTTCTGAGGCGGCCGGGATGGGTGGTTTTCCGAGTTCTTCGGAGCTTCAGAAGGCGATCGATGCGGTGGGATCGGTGGAGAAGGAGCTGACGCTGGATCTTCTCTTCTCTGATTCGTGGAAGCTTCGGTCTGAGAGCGCGGATATGCTTCTTAAAGAGCTGTTCGGTTTTCTGGAATATGACGGTCTGATCGCGGAGCCGGAGGAAACTTCGCATGAACCGAAGAAGCTGGATATCAGCGTCTACGATTCCTACTGGGTCAATACCGGCGGGCGCGAAGTCGGCGGGTATCACTGTTCGGCGGATAAGGTGTGCCTATATGTGTACACGTGGAATACCTACAGTAATGTCGACATCCGGTATGAATTCGTGGATGAATCGGGGGCGGTGCTCTATACGAATGTTTTCTCCATGAAGAATAATACGGACTGGATCGCGTGTTCCTGGCGGCCTTCTGCGGATCTGGCGGAGGGGGAACTGCGATGCCGGGTGTACGAGCCGACCGGGGAGCTCTTCCATACGTCGGCGGTGCGGATCTTCCCGGACGGGGTGATACTGCCGTTCCCGGTTACCTGGATGGATGCGTGTTTCTGGGCAGATGAGGCCGGGGTGAAGGTCGATTTCTATCCGGCGGATGCACCGCTTCTGGAGTATCACGCGCAGTCCCTGCGGCACTATGAGGATCTGTATCTGAAGTACCGGTTCCTGGATGAGGATGGGAATGTCCTGTATCAGGGGGATCTTGAGGTGACGGATCTGACGGATACGTTCGTGTTCTCATGGGATCGCGAGGGGGAGGAGGCGCTTCCGGTGAAGGGGGTCGAGCCGTCGGAGTCTTCTGGTGCTCCGGATGGCGGTGACGCGACGGGCGGGTCTTCCGGAGTCGGGGAGCCTGCGGACGGGTCGACAGGGACGACTGGGTCCGCGACGGCAACTACCGCATCGGGGTCCGCGGCCGGAAGTGGAACGACGGATACGATGACGCCGTCGGAGCCGACGGAACCACCGGAGCCGACATACGTATTCCTGGAAGTGACGACGTCGGACGGACAGCCGTTCCTGGAGACGCAGGTCGAGATCCGGGCGGCGGGCCCGGAGGCCGTGGAGGAGACGGAACCGAGTGAGAGTACGTCTGCCTGATGCGTAAAAGCTCCGGGACAGTGCTTCTGCATAGGTATTCATGAGTTTGTATGAGATTGAACCGGATTTGGGCGTTGACCTACCAAAGGCCTGAAAATAGAAGTTCAGTATGTCATTCTTGAAAAGCACTATTCAATGAGCCCGCAGCGGATCCGGGCGGGCGCTTCCTGCGGTGCGCCGGAACGCAGGGAATGAAGGTCTTAGCAGGGCACGACGATCACGTTCCAGGACAGCGGGCGGATCTGCGTGGTGAGAAGGCCGGCGTGGAAGCTGGCGTCTGCGCGCTCGACCGGCATGAAGCGTGTGTCATCGTCCGGCGAAGTGACGGCGGAGATGTCGTCGGAGCGGATCTCCCAGTGTTTCAGGGCGCGGCTGGTGTTTCCGGATACCTGGACTTCGTAAGGAATGACAGGGGAGAGAACGGGATCGGCCGCTCCCGAAGGCGTGGTGCTCGGTGCGAAGAAACCGCGCAGATCCAGCTCGAGCGGATAGGTCTCATGTTCGTTCCTGTTGATGACGAAGATGGAAAGACGCCCGGCTTCCTTATCCCAGGCCGCCGCACAATCCACATAGGGAACGTTGCTTCTGCCGGTGTATTGGGACGTGTCGTCGATGGCGTAGCCGGGCATGTCGAATGTCTCGGAGTCGACGGAGACCCGCATGGAGATGCCGCGCGCGTAGGAAAGAAGCTGCATGTAGGCGTAGTGAGAGGCGGTCCGCCATGTGCGGTCGTGATTGCTTGCGCAGAGAGCAGAGAGGCCACCGGTCATGCAGCCGATCTTGACACGGTCGGCGTGACGGAGAAATGCCAGCTGGATGGAGGTCATCGCGAGAAGATGTTCCATGTCGCCGCCCGGGAAAACGTGATCCCTCATGTTGTCCGGATCATGGCGGATGTATTTCCTTTCGGGATCGAAGCGGTAGTGGGTGCGGGCCATGTTATAGCGGCCCCAGCCCGGGTGAAGCTCCGAGTTCGGGCGGATCATGGCGCCGTATTCGTCGAAGGAGATCATCATCTTCTTCGGGGAGCGGTGCTTCGAAGCGACGTAGTCGCACATCGCGATCTCGGTGTTGATGAAGTCCTCGTAGTAGACCGAACCGCCCAGCAGGCAGCGGATGTCGCCCGGCGGGGCGCTGTGGTAGTGGTGGATGGACAGATAGTCCACGACATCGTAACACTGGTCGAGTACCTTCTCGTCCCATTCCGGGAAATGCTCCATGAACGGGGCGGAGGAGCCGCAGACCGCGGTCTTGATGGTCGGATCGATCCATTTCATGGCTTTACTGGTCTCCTGACAGAGCACGCCGTAGCCACGGGGATCTTTCTCCCAGGAGCCCAGCTGCCAGTGTCCGTCCATCTCATTGCCGAGGTACCAGGTGTCCACGCCGTAAGGCTTCTCGTGCCCGTATTTGCGCCTGAGGTCGGACCAGTAGGTGCCGCCTTCGTGGTTGGTATACTCCACCAGATCCATCGCGTCCTGCATCGTGCCGGTGCCGAGGTTTACGGTATAGAGTGGCTTCGTGCCGGCCTTCTCCGCCCACTGCAGATACTCGTCGTGGCCGACCTCGTTCGTGATGTACTGATACCACGCCGGATCGAGGTGTACCTTTCGCTGGTCCTTCGGCCCGATGGAGTCCTTCCACTGCCAGGCAGATACGAAATTCCCGCCCGGGAGACGCACGGCCGGAAGGCCTGTCCCGGCGATGGCCTCGAGGAAATCTTTCCTCATGCCCTGCTCGTCGGCGGTAGGATGTTTCGGGTTATACATCGTTCCGTTGACCATGGTCCCGATCGGTTCGAGAAAAGCACTGAACAGTCGGGGGGAGATCTCTCCGATGGAGAAATCCGGGTGAATGGTGATCCGTGCTTGTTTAGCCATGTGAAAGTACCTCCTAAACGATGGGCTATAGTGCTTTTGCCGTATCCGCAGGAAGCGGAGGTGGCGGTTCTTATGCGTCCGCGAAGGGCGGAGCGGATAGTTCGTGTGCGTCCGCAGTAAGCGGGCTTCTGGTTTCCTAGTTCTTGCCGGTCGAGATCTTCTTGATCCACTTCCTGCTTCGGAGCCTCCACACGCACCAGATGGTCTTGGCGATCTGGTCGGACTTCAGGAAGAAGTAGATCCAGAAGGCGGGCAGGTGGAAGATGAAGCCGGCCAGTGCTCCGAGGGGTAGCGCCATGGCCCAGAGAAAAATGTTATCTGCGAACATGAGGACGGTCGTGTCGCCGCCACCGCGGAGGACGCCCTTGGTCATGATACTGTTCGTGGCCTGGAAGATGATGATCAGGCTGATCGCATTCAGAAGCTGGTAGGCGATGGAGACCGCTTCGGCAGAGGTTTTGTCGCCGTAGGACAGGATGACCGGGGTCTTCGTGAAGAAGATGAAGAGTGCCGACAGGAATCCCAGCGCGAAGCCCATGCCGAGGAAGAGCCAGCCCTGCTCCTCGGCCTGTTCTTTCCGCCCCTTGCCGAGAGACTGTCCGGTAATGATGGCGCCGGCCTGGCAGACGCCCTGGATCATGACGGTACTCAGCTGCTGCGTAACGGTCGTGATGGAGTTTGCCGCGACAAAAGCACTGCCGAGGTGGCCGATGACCATGGTGACGGCGTTGCTGCCGAACGCAAGGATCGCGTCGCTGATGAGAACGGGGATGCATACCCGGAAGTATTCGGAGATGAGTGTCTTCGTCTTCATGAAGAGGTGGCGGAGCCTGAAGCCGATCTTTGTGTCGAAGACGGTTAAGTAGACCATGTCCGCACCGGCCTCGAATACGCGGGCGAGAAGGGTGGCGAGCGCGGCGCCGGCGATACCCATCTTCGGTGCGCCGAGGTGCCCGAATATGAGGATATAGTTGCCGGTGAGATTGACCAGCAGGGCGCCGAGTGAGACATATAGCGGGAAGCGGGACTGGCCGACGCTTCGAAGGACGATGGCCGTGACCAGGGAGATTCCGAGGAAGAAGAAGGTCAGCGTGGAGTACCGAAGATACGTGATACCCAGATCGATCAGAGCTTCTTTATCGGTGTAGGAGGTCATGATGAGCTTCGGAAGGAAAGCCGCGCCGATCGCGAAGATCGTGGCGAAGAAGAACATCAGGCGCAGCATCAGGCAGACGGTCTGCTTCAGAGAGATGTCTGCTTTCTCCTCGTTGTCGTGAGCTTTCTTCATGCCCCAGTAGCGCGATACGAGAACGGATGCACCCATGCCGAGGCCCATACAGAAGATCTGGAAAATAAGGACATAGGCATTGGCCAGAGAGGCGGCGGAGAACGTGTCTTCGGAGTAGTGGCTGAGCATGATGTTATCCAGCATGCCGACGCCTACCGTGACCAGTGTCTGAAGGGCGATCGGGAAGCCCAGCACGAAGACTTTCTTATAGAAATGCGCGTCTTTCCGGAACAGTTTCATGCGTGGGTATTACCTTCAGTAGTGATATGTTTTCCTATAGCGGAACAACAGGCCGATGGTTACGATGAGAGCGAGGATCTCTGCGCAGAGGCTCGCTGCCCATACACCGTTCAGGTCGAAGAAGATCGGCAGGATCAGGATCGCCAGCACCTCGAACAGGAGGGTCCTGAGAAATGAGATGAATGCCGATACGCGGCTGTTGTGAAGGGCGGTGAAGAAGGCGGAGGTGAATACCGCCAGGCCCATGACCATGTAGGATTTGCTGTGGAGTGCGAACCCTTCTTCGGTCATATGGAGGAGTGCCTCGTCATTGCCGAAGAAGAGCGCGGCGAACGGCCCCTCGATGCACAGGGCGATGCCGTAGAGGACGAATCCCATAATGACGACAAAGATCGCGCTGCGCTTGAAGGTCTCGTGGAGTTTGTCGTGCTGGCCGACTTCGTACTGGAAACTGAAGATCGGAGCGGAGCCGACGGCGAATCCGAGGAAGACGGCGCCGAAGAGGAAGCCGACGTTCATGAGGACGCCGTATGCGGCCACACCATTGAGACCGACGAGCTGCATGAGTTTGTAGTTATACATGACGCTTGCCAGCGGATGGAAGATCTCGCTGACGAACTCGGAAGAACCGTTCCAGCAGACCGGTCCGATGATATGCGGGATGAATCTCGGCCGGACGAAACGGATGGCGATCGTCTTGCTTCCGGCGATATAGATGAAGGGAACGACACCACCGATCAGCTGGGAGATCGCAGTAGCCTGAGCAGCTCCGGCGATGCCCTGCTTCAGGACCCCGACGAAGACATAGTCGAGAAAGAGGTTCGATGCGGCGGAGACGAGGTTGATCAGAAGACCGACCTTCGGGCGCTCGGCGGCAGTGAGGAAACTCTGGAAAACGTTCTGGAGCACATACAGCGGGACGCAGGCGATCAGGATGCGCCCGTACTCCAGGCAGATCGGGACCAGCTCATCATCCGCACCCATGAGGCGGGCGATCGGCTCGAGGAGCAATATCCCGATGACAGCGAGCACGACAGATCCGACGATAGCCGCTACAGTCAAGAAAGTGAAATAATCACTGGCCTTATCCTTCTCGTTTCTTGCGAGTTCCTGCGCAATGACGGCGGAACCGCCGCCACCGACCATGTAGGCAAATGCACCGATCAGCAGTGGAAGCGGGGTGATGAGGGAAACGCCCGCGAAGGCTTCTTTTCCCACGTAATTATTGATATAAAGGCCGTCAACGACGCCGTACATCGAGGTGAAGAGCATCATCAGAACAGTCGGGATCACGAAACGGAACAGGCGCCCGTAAGTAAACTCATCGGACAACCGGATCCTCTTAGAAGTTTTACCGTGACTCATCTGTTCCCCCTTTGAAACCTGTCTGATATTCTGTCAGAAATCGTATCTGCATGCTTACCCTGCTGAGAAAGACGCGTTTTTCCCGCCCCCCGGAGAGGTTCCGCTTCTTCAAACGAAAATAGTTTATCAGAATTTGAGAAGATAGTACAGTTTAGCGAGCAGGGACGGCGGAACAGGGAGTGCCGAGGCCGGGGAGTCGTCATCGCCCTCCGAGACAGGGGAGTCGTCATCGAGCGCCAGCCGACAGCATGGCATCGAGCGCCAGCGCGAGAAGCGGCCCCGCCGAGAGAATCACCGTCGCGCCGCGTGCTGAACAAGGAGAGATTCGGCTCGAAAAGCACTGGGAACAGTGCTTTTGCATAGGTATTCATTGAAATGAATGAGATTGGACGGGATTTGGGCGTGCCTGGAGGGGGCCGACACATTAAACGCTCAAAAATGAAGATTTAATGTGTCTTTTGGGCATGGTTTCAAAGGGGCTGACACATTAAATCTCACGAATCACTCGTTTAATGTGTAAAAAGCACTATGCACAGCCCCTCCAGGGTATGAAATGACACATTAAACCGTTCACAAATTGTAGTTTAATGTGTTTCGCTCCGGTGGTTACCCCAGTGTCGACACATTAAATTGCGAAAAACCGGAGTTTAATGTGTTTCACCACCCCGCGGAGGGAGAAGCACTGGTTCGGCCGTGTGATGGAACAGAAGTGATTCCGCTCGAAAAAAACTGGGAACAGTGCTTTTGCTGCGGAAATGACGAGGAACAGCGCTTTTGCATAGGTATCCATGGTTTTGTATGAGATTGGACAGGAGTTGGGCGTGTCCGGAGGACCTCGACAGCCCCCCAATCACGACATGCCCAGCCTACCAAACCTCTCAAATTGAAGATTTAGTAGGTTGGAGGTGTGGATCGAGAACTCCTTCCATAAGATGAAGGCGTATAGCCGGTGCCCTGGAATATAAAGTCACGAGGCCCGGTTTCTTTTCCGGATCCTCGTGACTGATTGGATCTTGAGTTTCGTGATGTGTCTCTTACACACCGAAAAGCGCTGCCACCGCGGCCTTGTCGACCTTTGACCCGATGACGCAGAGCTTGCCCGTGACGTCCGCGCCGCCGTTTCTTACGTCAGCCTCGCCCGGTACATAATCGAAGTGGATCCACTTTCCGTCCTCGCCGGCAACGATGCCCTTGGCGCGGAGGATCATGCCGAAATCGCCGGTGTCGAGCTCTTCGAGTGCGGCACGGATCGATGCTTCGGAGAACTTCTTCGAAGTCTCGAATCCGATGCTGTCGAAGACTTCGTCTGCATGATGATGACCTTCGTGGTCATGGTCATGGTCGTGGCAGCCGCAGGTGCAGTCCGGACCATGGTCATGGTCGTGGTGATGCTCATGCTCGTGATCGTGCTCATCCTCGTCATGGTCGTGATGGTGATGCTCATGTTCGTGCTCGTGGTCCTCATCGTGGTCATGCTCATGGTCGTGATGATGGTGGTGATGCGCATTCTGCTCCGCCTCGAGAAGTGCGGCAGCCATATCATCGGCCGTAAGCGGATTCTCGATAGCCTCGCGGATCTGTGTCCCGGAGAGATTCTCCCACGGAGTGGTGATGACCTGCGAGTGATCGTTGATCTCACGGATCAGGGAGATGGCGGTATCCAGCTTCTCCTGCGCGATGTTACCGGTACGGGACAGGATGATGGTGCCGGCATACTTGATCTGGTTCTCATAGAACTCCTTGAAGTTCTTCAGGTAGATCTTGCACTTGCTGGCGTCGATGACGGTAACGGTACCGCAGACCTCGGTGCCCTCGACCTTCTCAACGGCGGCCACGACATCGGAGAGCTTGCCGACGCCGGAGGGCTCGATAAGGATGCGATCCGGAGAGAACTTGTCGATGACCTCCTTCAGGGCTGTGCCGAAATCGCCGACCAGAGAGCAGCAGATACATCCGGAGTTCATCTCGGTGATCTCGATGCCGGCCTCCTTGAGAAAACCGCCGTCGATACCGATCTGACCGAATTCGTTCTCGATGAGGACGAGCTTCTGGCCCTGGTATCCGTCGGAGATGAGTTTCTTGATCAGCGTGGTCTTACCCGCGCCTAAGAATCCTGAGAAAATGTCTACTTTTGTTGCCATGTTTATTTTCCTTCTTTCATTAGATTCATCGTTGCGGCCGCTGCGCTACGGTCGCGGCCTTTTGCTCTATTTGCAGCCGCTACGCTACAGGCGCGGCTTTCTGATCCATCACCGCCGCCGATTCGCGCGGCCTCAGGAGGCTCAGCTGAAATAGATGATGTCATTCGACGGCGCATCCGTCAGGTGGAAGTTCTCGACCTGCAGACACGGAATCGCCACCGGATTACCCTGGGAGTCATCCCGGAAGAACCCGATCTTACCCGTGACAGACAGCCATTTTCCCGCAGGAAAACCGGGACGCACCTTATGCAGGCACAGCATGGAGATCATGCCGATATCATTCGCACAGCATGTGTACGCCTTCCGCTGCAGAACGAAAGCCTTATCCCTGTGCTCACGCATGAGCACGGCCTGGCCGGTGACGGTGATACGCTTGCCGTTATAGCGTTTGACGTTATCGAGCGCATCCGTATAGAATAGCCCGAAATCGTCCGGTGCAATGACACACGGATCATCGTCGAGATTGTAGGGGAGATAGTTCCCGATATCGATCATGTTTCCGTCCATCCCGAAGAAAGACAGATTCATGCTCGGGTTCAGTGATTTTACCGAACCACGTAACTTAGGTATGTTATTGACTTCCGGATCCACGCGGTTGAAGATGACGTTATCGCAGAACCGGTAGTAATCGGCGAACATGGTCTGCATGTTCCGGTAGTAGTCGTTATACGTGCTGGCGTCCACGATGCAGATGGCGGCAGCGAGTGCCCATCTCTCCGGTACGTCCACTTCGTCGAAAAAAGCACTGGGCGATACGGATCCGTTCCATTCGATGAGGACCACGTCGGGGTGATACTTCGCATCGAGGTTATACGTGAAGGCGCGCGTGACCTCGTCGGTCTCAGCCGTGATGACCTTCAGGAACTTGCAGGGAGCCTTCTCCTCGGGAGGCAGCTCCACCTCGCCCTCCTCGGTCAGAAGGATCAGGACACGCTTATCCTGGAAGCTTCCGTCCCCGATCCAGCTCTGGATGAAGGAGGTCTTTCCGCTATCGAGAAATCCTGTAAAAAAATAAACCAGACAGTCTTCCATAGTTTCCTCGTTCTACGGGCGCGGGGCCACATCGCGGACACGCCCTGTTTCACTTTATTTCTTCTTTCTATTCATTACCAGATAATATTGTCGTATCAAACCGCAAGAATTTCAAGCATGATTTTGTGTGAAAAATGCTAAAAATATGCCGTTTTGCGCAAATGACTTCTCTTCCGCCTGCGTGCGGCATAGGTGACCGCCATGCGTCTTTATGCTAAAATATGGGCAGTTCTCGGGATCGCTTCCGGTGCGGCCTTTTACAAAAGAGCGATCCTGGCCGCGGAGCCTTCGGGAACGTGGCCGCAAGATAAGAGCGCGTGCCTTCCGGCGCGCCGGAAAGAGAGACTGTATTTATGAAGAAGAGAATTATCAGTTCCATTCTTATACTGGCCATGATCACGGCGATGGCAGGATGCCGGATGCCGAAGAAGCATGTGGAGACGACTCCCTCGGATCTTCCGAGACCGATCGAGCATACCTCAGAGACGGAACCGCCGGAGACGGAAGAGACGCTTCCGCCGTATCACTGCGTGAACCCGAAGTTCGAAGACCTCTCCGCAGAGGAGATATGTGCGCTTCTGACGCTCGAAGAGAAGGCCAGCCAGATGATGCAGGGCGCGAATTACGAGATGCCGCTCGAGGAGATGCAGCAGAACTGCTACGGCTCCGTGCTCTCCCACTATCCGCAGTGGCCGGCCGCCCCGCAGGATGAGTGGATGGAGGTCAGCAACCGCTATCAGGACGCGGCGCTCCTTTCCGACGTCCGTATCCCGTACATCTACGCGAACGACTGCGTCCACGGCGTACTCGAAGCCCGCGGATCAGTGATTTTTCCGCATAATATCAATGTCGGCGCGGCGAATGACACGGCGCTTACCTTCGAGCTGGGCATGCTGACCGGGTCGGACATGCTCCACTGCGGCATGCGCTGGAGCTTCTCGCCCTGTGTGGCATCGGCGCAGGATCCCCGCTGGGGCCGCACCTATGAATCCTATTCCAGCGACGAGACATTGGTTTCCTCGCTGGCCACCGCCTATGCGAAAGGACTGATCGAGCAGGGCATCATCGCGTGCCCGAAGCATTTCGTGGCGGACGGCTATGTCCTCTTCGGCACGGGCGAAGACGACCGCCTGATCGACCGTGGCGACGCACAGCTGACGGATGAGCAGCTGGCGAAGTGCCTCCAGGTCTATAAAGATCTGATCGATGCAGGCGTGCAGTCGATCATGCTGTCGCACTCTTCCGTAAACGGCGTGAAGATGCACGAGAATGCGGAACTGATCAGCAAACTCCGGAACGATCTCGGTTTCACGGGCGTGATCCTCTCTGACTGGGATTCGATCCATAACTGCTCCGGCGGATCGGATAAGGAGAACATCATCCTCTGCGTTAATGCCGGTATCGACATGTTCATGGAAGCAGAGAATTACGAACTGAGCCGCGATCTCATCGTCGAAGCAGTCCACGAGGGCAGCATCCCGATGGAGCGGATCGATGAGGCGGTAACACGCATTATTCAGATGAAGATAGACTGTGGCGCTTTCGAAGATCCGTTCTTCGAGAACACAGTGCCTTTCTATGACTGGAACAGTGAGCATGCGCACGAAGTCGCCAGAAAACTGGCTGCGGAGTCTATGGTGCCGCTGGTCCTTCCGGAGGATGGCCCGATCACGCTGGCGGAGGGCATGAAGGTCTTCGCGCTCGGACCGGCCCTGGATGATTCCGGTGTACTGTGCGGTGGCTGGACCTACCTATGGCAGGGCGGTACCGATGAGGACGCCGGCGGTGCGAAGTGGTGCTCCGAGGGTCCGACGATCCTGGAGGCACTTGAGGCTTCGGCTGCAGAAATCGGCTTCGAGATCGTGACGGATCCGGAAGAGATGGAGAACTGCGATGTGATCCTCCTGTGCGTAGGTGAGACCCCCTATGCGGAATGGTACGGCGATACCGAAGATCTCTCGATCACCGGCGAGCTCGCCCTTCCGGGTAATCAGGAAGCCATCGAGACCATCGCGGAGTATAAGGACCAGTTCTCCGAGAAGAAGAAATCCCAGTCGATCCCGGTCATTACTCTGATCGTAGCCGGAAGAAATGTCATCATCTCCGATTATGTCGACGATTGGAACGAAGTCGTGATGTGCTACCTCCCGGGCTCCGAAGGCGGCAATGCCGTAGCGGATATCTTAACCGGCGCGGCCGAGTTCTACGGACGTCTCCCGATGCCGTACTATTCCTCCGTCGAGCAGATCGGTGCCAACGAAGAGACCATCGAAGAATTAGGCGAATACTGGCTGCCGGTCGGATTCTCCGCGGCAGAACCGGAAGTACCTGATGACGGCGAGATCTCCGACGACGCACAAGATACAGACGAGTAACAGGAAGGATCCGGCGATGAGCGAAGAGAATACGTCAGAAGAGAAAGCCCTGTACGGCTATTGTCCTAAATGCGGCGAAGGTTTCGATAAACCGTACACGCACTGTCCGTTCTGCAATGCGCCGAATCCTCACCTGGATCAAGATCTCGAGACGAAGAAGACCCGAGTCGAGGAACTCCTCGCTGCCCAGATGGCCGCGAACCGTGCCTGGGCGGACATGAACCGCGAAGAAGTGGCGATGCAGGTCGAAGCACAGCATGAACAGAACCTTCAGGACATGAAGGCACAGCTGAATCCCCTGAATAGAAGGAAGACAGCAGGTTCTTCCACTCCCGGGCTCCCATCCGAGAACACAACATCCGGCCTCAACCGCGTGGGAAGCACTTCGCCTGCGACTCCCACAGATCCCGCCAACGGAGTTGAGATGCCGAAGGGCATCGCATACGGATGTGGCGGTGCGCTCATATGGATCCTCATCCTCCTCGGCGGCCTCGCCCTCCTCGGAATCGTACTGTGGTTCCTCCTACACTGACACCCACTCAATCGTTCCTGTCGACTTTTTATTTTGCGCCGTATGAGCCTGAAACCCGCATAAATACGCGATGTTACGGAGAGTAACAGCGCTGTCACAGCTCGTCTATGGTGTTTTATGTCTTGATCAACGTAAGATGGCCTCGTAAACAAAAACCAGCCACGAAGTGGTAAGATGAAAAAAGGAGATCATGACTATGACATTAGGTGAAAAGATTAAAGACGCAAGAAAAGAAGCAGGGTTCTCACAGGAACAGCTGGCCGAGAAGATGTCTGTTTCCAGATCCGCGATCGCGAAGTGGGAAACAGATAAGGGAATACCGGATGTGAACAATCTGAAAGTGATGTCCCAGCTTCTGGGCGTGAGTATCGATTATCTTCTGGATGACGGGGAGAAGATCAGCTTTAGTGAGATCAAAGAACCGATCAATCTCGAAGATTTTGAGAAGACCGGCAAATGCAGAGATAAAAGAGACGCTGTCTGCTTGTCTAAACACAAAGATGCCAGTGCGATCTATGCACTGATACCAACTAAGAAAATGACAACGGCGGAGAAGATACTTGATTTTGTCGTTCAACCTGGAATGGTTGAGGTGCTGGACCGGTTTAATGAACTTGCCGGATTCTATCTTGTGGAAAAAGGAAGCAGACAGTATTTCGTGAAGGTCACCAACGATTTTATTACTACAAATGAACTGGCAGAGAAAATCTCCGGGAACAAATTCGTTCTTGGCGATCACAAATACAGAAAAGGATACAAGATCCTATAAGCCTGATAAAAAATACCTTCGACGCTCCTCCGCAGGGCAACGCCCGAGGACAGAGCAAGAAGGTATTTTTTCTGTTTTCTTAAATGTGAGGATCAGGAATCCTTACCGTCTCTGATCACATTTCTCTTAATCTTCCCGGAGATGGTCTTCGGCAGTTCCGTGACGAACTCGACGACACGCGGGTACTTGTACGGTGCGGTATTCGTCTTGACGTATTCCTGGATCTCTTTCTTCAGTTCCTCGGTCGGCTCGGCGCGGCCCGGAACGAGTACGATCGTAGCCTTCACGACGATACCACGGACACCCTGCGGGTCCGGAGTACCGGTGACGGCGCACTCGAGTACGTACGGCAGTTCCATGATGACGCTCTCGATCTCGAAAGGTCCGATACGGTAGCCGGAAGACTTGATCACATCGTCGACACGACCGACATACCAGATGTATCCATCCTCGTCCTTCCAGGCGGTATCACCTGTATGGAAGTAGCCGTCATGCCAGGATTCACGGGTCTTCTCTTCGTTCTGATAGTATCCGAGGTACAGTCCACACGGAACGACTTCCTTCGTGTTGATGCAGATCTCACCGGTTGTACCGGGCGGGCAGTCATTGCCGTCTTCGTCAAGGATATGCACGTCATAAGGTGTGACGGCCTTACCCATGGAACCGAGGCGGATCGCAGATCCGACAAGATTACCGATAACAAGGGAAGTCTCAGTCTGACCGAAGCCCTCCATCAGGCGGATACCTGTCGCACGCATGAACTGGTTGAATACCTCAGGGTTCAGTGCCTCACCGGCAACGGTCGCATACTTCAGGGAAGACAGATCGTACAGGGACAGATCTTCCTTAACGAGGAAACGGTACATGGTCGGCGGAGCACAGAATGTGGTTACGTGATACTTGCTGAACATCGGCAGGATCTCATTGGCATGGAATCTGTCGAAGTCGAAGGTAAAGGTCGGCGCTTCGCAGAGCCACTGTCCGTAGAGCTTGCCCCAGAGGGATTTACCCCAGCCGGTATCGGAGATCGTGAAGTGCAGGCCGTTCGGATCGACGTTATGCCAGTACTTCGCCGTTGCGAAATGACCGAGAGAATACTTGTGGGAGTGGGCTGCGATCTTCGGATAACCGGTGGTACCGGAAGTGAAGAACATGACCATGGTGTCATTTCCCTGTGTCGCATTCTCCGGACGGGCGAACTCGTCACTAAACGCAGGCATCTCATAGTTGAAGTTATGCCACTTGGCGCTCATGCCCTCCATCGGAAGGAATCCGTTACCGTCCTGCGTGTGAAGCACGGCTTCGCTCTTGAGGCCTGCTTCCTCGACAGAAGCCTTTCCTTCGAGGACCTTGAGGAGGTTTACACCTGCTTCGTCATCGGCGCCGTTTGCCATGATGAAGGTGATGTCCATACCTGCTTTCTCGGCAGCCTTCTGTGCCTCAAGTGCGGTATCGCCGTTACCGGTGACGACGATCGCGGAGACGCCTGCGGACTTGAAACGATAGTCGAAATCGTGTTCCTTCAGAAGGTTCGTGGCCGGGATCGCGATCGCACCGATCTTATGAAGTGCGAGGATCGAGAACCAGAACTGGTAGTGACGCTTCAGGACCAGCATGACACGGTCGCCGTGCTTGATGCCGAGGCTCTCGAAGTAGTTGGCCGTCATCGAAGTGTATTTCTTCATCTCTTCGAAAGTGAAGCGGTGATCGGTCTTACCGTCTTTTGCGACCCACATCATGGACGTCTTGTTCGGGTCCTTCTCCGCCATGGCATCGACGAGGTCGAAGGCGAAGTTGAACTTATCTGCTTCCGGTGTGTAGGTGATGGATGTCAGTTTATTGTTTGCATCCAGAGTATCCGTTACATACTTTCTGTAGATCGGATCCTTCACGGCCGCCAGATCGAAGTTGGTCTTGTTATCTTCGACGTAAGAAGTCTGAACGGTCTTCTCGTAGGTCGCGCCTTGCGTCCACTTCTCCGGATTCAGTACGATCGCGTAGAAGGTGCAGTCCTCGCCGCCGATCGCATACTCGTTATGCGGAGTTCTACTGTCGAAGAAGATGGAGTCACCGGGATACAGGATCTCGGAGTGGTCACGGAGCATGACCTTCAGGCACCCCTTGGTGACGATGTTCAGTTCCTGACCGGAGTGGGTGACAAGCTTATACGGCGGGTTCAGGGCTTCCTCAGAGTAGGGGATGGTGACCTCGAAAGGCTCGCACAGCTTATTTCTGAAGAGGTGGCCCAGACGCATGTACTTATATCCGGCGCGGCGGGTGATCGGCAGACCCTCGCCCTTTCTTGTTACGGCATACTCGCGCAGAGCCGGTGTCGTACCTTCCATCAGCTCGGAGATCTCGACTCCGCAGAGATTGGCGACTTTATATACGAAAGTGAAGCTGAAGTCTTCCTGACCTTCTTCGTACTTCAGGTACTCTTCTTCAGTGACCTCGACCTTCTCGGCCATGTCCTTGGTGGAGAGTCCCATGTCCAGACGCAGTGCTTTGATACGGCTGGCTACCTCCGAGATCTTCTGCTCGAGAAGACCACCCTGGTCGCCGCTTCTCACTAATGATTCATTCTTTTCTAGTTCGCTCATTTTCCAATTCCTCCATAAGCTCCCTACAAGCTGCGTCTTCTTCTTGCAAATCAAGGCAATAAAAAACGCCCCAATATCCACCTTCGGACATTGAGACGGCTATTTACCGCGGTACCACTCAATTTGCGAGAAAATCTCGCCACTTAATAGGTTCTATCAAACCCTTTGCCTTAACGCGGCTCTTACGGATACAGTCTACTCAAGTCGGGCTCCATTTCTTCTGCTTCGGCAAAAGCACTGGATTCTCTCCTTATTCGGTGTATCGGCTCAGAAGCGATAGTCATACGGATCATCCCGGATACCGGCTTTCAGCAGTGCGCCGGCTCTCTGTGAGGCGAAATGGTCACGACCTTCTTCGTCATAGCCTTTTACTTGAAGTGATGATAATGCGCGGGAAACCGTTTGTCAACACTTTTTTTCACAATTGTTCCGAATCGAGGGTATTCACGAATACTTATTAGGGTGTATAATCTAGCGTAGGGTGAAAAGGTGTGCAGTTAGAAGTCTGTACGATAAACGGAGGATTTATGAGGGTTTCGAATACGACAAGAAGATTTTTTGCCATCGGGCTTCTGCTCGCTATTGTTGTCGCGTTCAGTGGATGCAGCAAGCTGCCTTTCCTTAGTAACGATAAGAAGACGAAAGAAGAATACCAGACCGAAGCGACCGATCTTGCACAGAATATCCTTAAGAAGATGCTGTATGGGGCTTATGACGACGTGAAGTCGTATGTGGATTCGGAAGCCCGTTCGAAAGTCAGCGAAGTGATCACCGGCATGGCAGAGGGTCTTGGCAAAGACGCAAGCATCACCGTCGAGTCAGTCTTTACCGAGGACAAGACTTACGATACCCAGGTGCAGTTCCGCATTACTCTTACCTTCGCCAAGCACACCACTTCCGTCATGTGTGTCATGAAACTGGCCCGCTATAACGGCAGCTGGCGTATCTATAATGCCATACCGTTCTGCTCCGACCTGAGTAAACTGAACTCGATGTATATTGATGGAAAAGCGGAAGATGCGAAAGACCAGAAGTAGAATTACCGTGAACGAACGGAACGGCGAGTTCCGGATCGACACGGTCCATACCACATATATAATGACAATCAAGGATGGCCTGTATTTAGACCATTTCTATTATGGCGGACGCCTTCCCGAAGAGGACGGCATGTCCTATAAGGATGCCTTTGCCCCCTCGATGTCTCCTGTAGAGACGAAGCGTGAGATGGTGATTTTTCAGGACGGGTTCCAGTTCGAGTATCCCGGATGGGGTACGGGCGATTCCCGCGAAGGCGCCATCCGTGCGAAGGATCCTCTCGGTACGACCCGCGTGAACCTGCTCTACCAGGCTTACCGTATTTCTTCAAAAGCACTGATCCCCGGCCTTCCGTCTACTTTTTCTTCAGATGGGGAAGGGGAGACGCTGGAGATCGACCTGAAGGACCCGGATACAGGGCTTCTGGTCACTCTGCGCTATAGTCCGTGGGAAGAATGCGACGTGATCGCAAGATCGGTCGTCGTCCGCAACGAAAGTAAAGATACATTCGATCTTGAGAAGGTCCTTTCGCTGGTACTGGATATGCCCGGTAAAGATATGTCGGGAAGACCCTTCGAACTTATGACGTTCCAGGGGACATGGGCCAGAGAATTTACAAGAGATGTACGCGGGATCGGCTACGGCACAACAGGCGTTTCGTCGGTCTGCGGGAAGACCGGAAGCCGCTGCCAGAGTTTCCTGGGACTGGTGTCTCCGGGGATCACCCAGAACAGCGGGGAAGTGTACGGGATCCAGCTTCTGTATTCCGGTAACTTCCGCTCGGCGGTCGAGAAGACCCCGTATGACGACATACGCGTCAGTACCGGCATCCATCCGGAAGGGTTCTCCTGGAAGCTTGCTCCCGGTGAAGTCTTCTATGCTCCGGAAGCCGTCATGACGTATTCCGATCAGGGACTGGGGCGCATGAGCCGGAACTTCCATGATCTTTACCGGAAGCATCTGATCCGCGGGAAATACAGAAATGCGAGAAGACCGATCCTGATCAACAACTGGGAGGCGACGTATTTTGATTTCGATACGGACAAACTCCTGGCCATCGCCGGGAAGGCGAAAGAATGCGGGATCGAGATGCTGGTCGTCGATGACGGGTGGTTCGGAAAGAGAAACGACGATAACACGAGCCTCGGCGACTGGACCGTGAATGAAGAGAAGCTTCCCGGAGGACTTCGAAGGCTCGGTACGGAATTAAAGAAAATGGGCATGAAGTTCGGGCTGTGGGTGGAGCCGGAGATGGTCTCACCGGATTCGGATCTTTTCCGTGCGCATCCGGACTGGGCCATCGCGATCCCGGGAAGAGAGCCGGCGCTGTCGAGAAACCAGCTGGTGCTCGATATTTCCAGAGAAGATGTAAGGGACTATCTTGTGGGTGTTCTGACGAAGGTGTTCGAGGAGGCCGGTGTTGACTATGTAAAGTGGGACATGAACCGTCATCTTTCGGATCTCTATTCGGCGGCTCTCCCGGCAGAACGTCAGGGTGAACTCCTCCACAGATTCGTGCTGGGTGTGTACGATCTTCAGGAGCGGATCCTTACGGCATTCCCGGATCTGCTTCTCGAGAACTGCAGCAGCGGAGGCTCGCGATTCGACCCGGGCATGCTCTATTATAGTCCGCAGATCTGGACGTCCGACGATACGGATGCCTATGAGAGGATCCGTATCCAGGAAGGCGCGGCGACGCTGTATCCCCTTTCTTCCATGGGTGCACATGTATCCATCTGTCCGAACCATGTGACAGGAAGGACCGTGCCCTTCATGACGAGAGGGCATGTGGCTCTGGCCGGAACCTTCGGCTATGAGCTTGATATCACGGCGATCCCGGAAGAGGAACATCGCATGATCCGCCGTCAGGTGGAACTCTTCCATAAGTATAACGATCTGGTCCGTGAAGGGGACTACTACCGCATGGATTCGGTTCGTGACAACGGTTTCCTCGACTGCTACGGAGTGGTCTCGAAAGATCGGTCCGAGATGCTTCTGACTGTCATCTTCGTCATGAACCGTCCCTGCACGCCGAACCGGCGTATCCATATCCGGGGACTCGATCCGGAGAAGAAATACCGCGTAAGCCTGATCAGCGATTCCACGGAGAAAGAGCCTGCGAACGATTCGGCAGAAGAGCCGGTAAACGATTCGGAACCGGTCTGCATCGCGCATGGCGCGACGCTGGAAAGATCCGGCCTTCTGATCTCGTGCCGCTACGGTGATTTCCAGTCGCTCCTATTCCATATCACGGAAGTGAACGAATAATGGAAGGCCTTTGTCCGGAACTTTCACATCAGAATCATTCTTCCGCACCGGAACAGAAGGTCCGGGGCCGGGAAGCGGATTGCCGGATCCTGCATCTACTCGAAGGCGCAAGATCTGCCACAGGGATCACGGTGATCATCGACGTGTTCCGTGCTTTTTCCGTCGAATGCTATCTATACGAGATGGGCGCGTCACTGGTCCGTCCCGTCGGGACGATCGAAGAGGCGCGGGCCCTTCACGAAGCCATTCCCGGCTCGATACTTGTCGGAGAACGGCAGGGCATCCGCTGTGAGGGGTTCGATTTCGGGAATTCTCCTTCCCAGATACTAAGAGGCCGGGAGATGGTCAGAGGCCGTGTGGCGATCCATACGACCAGTGCCGGTACGCAGGGGATCGTGAACGCGGCCGGCGCCTCGGAGATCTTAACAGGAAGTCTGGTGAATGCCAGAGCCGTGGCCGCCTATATCCGGAACCGCCTTCGCGAAGCACCGCTCATGCCGGTATCACTGGTGGCCATGGGCTTATCTGCGAAGACGCCTGCCGCGGAAGATGAACTCTGCGCCGAGTATATCCGTGCCTATATCGAAGGACAGAAGATCCCGCCGTCCTTCGAACAGAGACGGCGGGATCTGAAAAACTTCGATGGGAAGCGGTTCTTCGATCCGAAGATGCAGGAGCATTTCCCCGAAGAAGACTACCACATGTGCATAGAAGAAAGTGCTTTTGCCTATGTATTACGGGTAGCAAGAGACGAATTCGGCTACTACTCGGAGAAGATCCCGGTCGGTCAGGAGGATTGATCATCTCCGACTTCTACGGTGATCTCGACTATCTGCCCGTTACGGTGAATGGTCAGCTCCAGCTCGCCGCCTACACCCACGTCGTTGATGTACTTCTTCAGGTCCGAAACATCCGTGACATCACTGCTGTTGATCTTGACGATCACATCGCCGGGCTTGATGCCGGCACGCTCGGCCGGGCTGCCGGGTACGATATCACTGATACCGATTCCGCCGTCTGCGTTATAGCCGTTCGAGTCCGTAACCGTCTCGGCGTATACACCGATGTACGGGTTCTCCGCATAGCCTTTCTCGATGATGCTGTTGATGTTGTTCCGCACGCTGTCGATCGGAATGGCGAACCCGATGCTCTCGATGGAGGCTTCGGAATCTCCGTTATTGGAGTACTTGGCGTTCGTGATACCGATGACCTCTCCATACATATTAAAGAGCGCGCCGCCGCTGTTACCGGAGTTGATGGCACAGTCGGTCTGGATGAGATTCATCTGCAGATTATCGTTCAGGGTGACATTGCGGTTCAGGGCACTGACGCAGCCCTTGGTGAGCGAGAAAGTGAGCTCGCCCAGAGGATTACCGATGGCGATCACGTCGTCTCCGACATTGAGGTTGTCCGAGCTTCCGAGAATGACTGGAGTCAGGCCCTCGGCGTCGATCTTCAGTACGGCCAGGTCGTTCTTCGCGTCATAGCCGACCACTTCCGCGTCGTAGGTCTTATTATCAAATGTAGTGACCTTGATGTCGCTGCCGTCTTCGATGACGTGGTAATTGGTCACGATATATCCGTCGGCTGTCAGGATAAATCCGGATCCGGCGACGGCGGCAGTAGTATCGTAGCCGTAGTAGTTATACTGTACGGAAGTCGCGATGCCGACTGTCGAGTTGACATTAGCGGCGTAGATTTCCGAAGCGGTGTGCAGTTCGTTCGTATCGATCGTGCTGGTATTGATGACGGCATACTCGCGGTTGCCTTCCACGACGGTGGTCTGCTTCTTCGAACTATCGGAACTGCTGCCTGAATTCTTCTGTGCCGTTTTCTTCGCAGCGGATACGGCTTCGCTCTTGACCTGATCGGCCCAGCGCAGACCGAGTGCGAGCGCACCACAGGTGCTCAGTCCGGCACCCAGTACCAGGAAGGCGACCGCCACTGCGGCGATGCGCTTGCGGCTCATTGTCACGTTCTTAGCCGTGGCATCTTTACGGGATTTCTTCTCTTTCTTCGCCTTCTTTGCCTGCTTCGTGTCAGAGGCTGCTGCCTGAGCAGGAACCGCGGCGGAAGAGGTGGAAGAAGGTGCGGCAGAGACCGGGGCCAGAACCGGAGATGAGGCAGAGGCCGGGGTCAGAACCGGCGATGCGGAACTTCCCGTCACGCTTCCGGGGGTCAGAACCGGAGAGGCGGAACTTCCCGTCACGCTTCCGGGTGTCAGAACCGGTGTGTAAGAAGGCATGGACTGCTGCATCGGATTCAGCACGGGGGTGGAGACATCCTGCGATGCCGGCGTTTCCGCCGTCGGTGCCAAGACCGGCTGAGCTGCGGGTGCAGCCATTTGTGGCGCAAGTACCGGCCGAGCTGCGGGCGCGGTCATCTGCGGTGCCAGTACCGGCTGAGATACCGGGATACCCTGCGGAGCAGGGGTCATCGGCTGCCCCGGGTTCACCTGCATGTAGACAGGGGGACGCGAAACAGATGTGGGAGAGAGGATCGGCGGCTGCATAGCCTGACCTGCCGTACGATATTGCCCACCTGAAGAGATCACGCTCGAACTGACGGGTGTTGGAAGTCCGTTATTTTCTAATGAAGAATGTATATTGTTGTTGGTTTCTATTGACATAATCTCGTCTCCTTTCTGATAAGGTGAGAAATCATCTTAACTAGATTATACTCTAGGCGCGCAAGTATAAAATTACCTTAAAGTCACTTATACACACATCTATTTCGCTTCATTTCTCCGCATCCGCCGAAATTCCATGTAATGGTCAATGTAGAGTGCTTTTACATGGACCACTACATAGACTTCGGGTGAAATTCCATGTAATGGTCAATGTAGAAACGTTTTACATGGACTACTATATAGACTTCGGGGGCGCCCCGTTTTTTTTCGAGACGCCCCCGTCGGATTCTTAATAAGATTGAAAAGCACTGGATCAGATGATGTCTTTGTGATGATCCTGCAGGCTCTTCACCGGGAAGTTCGGGTTCGCCTTATAGGCTTTGATACCCTCGGCGCTGGCCTTCGCGGCTGCCATGGTGGTGATGTACGGCACTCTGTGACGGATCGCTTCTTTTCTGATATAGCTGTCGTTGTGGACGGATGTCTTGCCGGCCGGGGTGTTGATGATCAGCTGGATCTCACCGTTCGTGATCTTATCCGTGATGTTCGGACGGCCTTCGTAGAGCTTGTTGACACGCTCCGCGTCGATGCCGGCTTCCTTGATCATTTCATAAGACTTGCCGGTTGCCAGGATATGGAAGCCGAGTTCGTCGAATGCCTTGGCGATGTCGATGAGCTCGTCCTTATCGCGGTCACATACGGACAGGAGGACATTGCCCTCGGACGGAAGCTTCGTCTGGGTCGCTTCCTGTGCCTTGAAGTAAGCTTCGCCGAAGTTATCGGAGATACCCAGAACCTCACCGGTGGATCTCATCTCCGGTCCGAGTACCGGGTCAACTTCCTGGAACATATTGAACGGGAAGACGGCTTCCTTCACGCCGTAGTGCTTGATGATACGGTCCTTGAGCTCCGGAACCGGAGACGGCTTGCCGGTCAGCTCGGATGTCATGATCTCTGTTGCGATTTTGACCATGTTGATGGCGCAGACCTTGGATACCAGCGGTACGGTACGGGAAGCACGCGGATTCGCCTCGAGTACGTAGACGACATCGTCTTCGATCGCGTACTGCATATTCATCAGGCCTCTAACGTTCATCTCGATAGCGATCTTCTTCGTGTACTCCTTGATGGTTGCGATCTGCTTCTCGGTAAGGTTCTTCGAAGGCAGGATGCATGCGGAGTCACCGGAGTGTACGCCGGCGAGCTCGATGTGCTCCATGACAGCCGGAACGAAGCAGTGCTGGCCATCGGAGATCGCGTCTGCCTCACACTCGGTAGCGTGGTGCAGGAAGCGGTCGATCAGGATCGGACGGTCCGGGGTAACGCCTACGGCTGCGTTCATGTAGACACGCATCATCTCGTCGTCATGTACGACTTCCATGCCGCGTCCGCCGAGGACGTAGGAAGGACGGACCATGACCGGATAACCGATCTTGTTCGCGATGGCGAGAGCATCGTCTACAGTAACTGCCATACCGGCTTCCGGCATCGGGATGCCGAGACGGTCCATCATGGCGCGGAAGTGATCTCTGTCCTCAGCGAGGTCGATGGTCTCCGGTGTGGTACCTAAGATGTTGACGCCGTTCTTCTTAAGGTCAGCCGCCAGGTTCAGAGGTGTCTGGCCGCCGAACTGGGCGATCACGCCGACCGGCTTCTCTTTATCGTGAATAGCGAGAACATCTTCCAGAGTAAGAGGCTCGAAGTAGAGCTTGTCGGAAGTGTCGTAGTCAGTGGAAACTGTCTCCGGGTTGCAGTTGACGATGATCGACTCAAATCCCATCTTCTTCAGGGCGAGTGCGGCGTGTACGCAGCAGTAGTCGAACTCGATGCCCTGACCGATACGGTTCGGGCCGCCGCCTAAGATCATGATCTTCTTCTTGTCGGAAGTCGGGCTCTTATCCTCGGAGAGGTGATAGGTGGAGTAGTAATAAGCCGCATCCTGTGTGCCGCTTACATGTACGCCTTCCCAGGCTTCACGGATGTTGTACTGGTAACGTGCATTTCTGATATCTTCTTCCGGAACCTCGAGGAGCTTGCTGAGGTACCGGTCGGAGAAACCGTCGAGCTTCGCCTGGCGGAGGATATCCTCTGCCGGAACAGCGCCCTTGATCTTAAGAAGTGCTTCTTCTTCCTGTACGAGCTCGAGCATCTGCTCTAAGAACCAGTGCTTGATCTTCGTGAGCTGGTAGAGCTCTTCGATGGTTGCGCCCTTTCTCAGTGCTTCGTAGAGGATGAACTGTCTGTCGGAGGTCGGGTATGCCAGCATGTGCATCAGTTCTTCCTTGGAAAGGTCGTGGTAGTTCTTCGCAAAGCCCAGGCCGTAGCGTCCGGTCTCGAGGCTGCGGATCGCCTTCTGGAAAGCTTCCTTATAGGTCTTGCCGATGCTCATGACCTCACCGACGGCACGCATCTGTGTGCCGAGCTTGTCGGAAGCACCCTTGAACTTCTCGAATGCCCAGCGGGCGAACTTGATAACGACATAGTCTCCGTCCGGTACATACTTGTCGAGGGTTCCGTACTTGCCGCACGGGATATCGCTAAGTGTCAGACCGCAGGCGAGCATCGCGGAAACGAGAGCGATCGGGAAACCTGTTGCCTTCGAAGCGAGAGCGGAGGAACGGGATGTTCTCGGGTTGATCTCGATAACGACGATACGGTCGCTGACCGGATCGTGGGCGAACTGGCAGTTGCAGCCGCCGATGACGCCGATCGCGCGGATGATCTTATAGGAATAATCCTGGAGTTTCTTCTGTACATCCTCGGAGATGGTCAGCATCGGAGCCGAGCAGAAGGAGTCACCGGTATGAACACCGATCGGGTCGATGTTCTCGATGAAGCAGACGGTGATGACATTGTCATCGGCATCACGGACGACCTCGAGCTCAAGCTCTTCCCATCCTGCGATACATTCTTCAACGAGGACCTGTCCTACGAGGGAAGCCTGAAGACCACGCTCGCAGACGATCTTCAGTTCGTCCACATTATAAACAAGGCCGCCGCCGGCACCGCCCATCGTATAGGCAGGACGGAGAACGACCGGGTATTTCAGTTCTTCGGCGATCTTGACCGCTTCGTCTACGGAGTAGGCGACGCGGGATCTCGGCATCTCGATACCGAGGCTGGTCATGGTGTTCTTAAACTCGATACGGTCTTCACCGCGCTCGATGGCATCTACCTGGATACCGATGACCTGAACGTTATATTTCTTGAGGACACCCGCTTCGGAGAGCTCAGAGCAGAGATTCAGTCCTGACTGTCCGCCGAGGTTCGGAAGAAGGGCATCCGGCCGCTCTTTCTCGATGATCTGGGTAAGTCTTGCCAGATTCAGTGGTTCGATGTAGGTGATGTCTGCGACATCCGGGTCCGTCATGATCGTTGCCGGATTGCTGTTCACCAGTACGATCTCGTAGCCGAGTTTCTTCAGAGCCTTACAGGCCTGTGTACCCGAATAGTCGAACTCACACGCCTGGCCGATGATGATCGGGCCGGAACCGATAATAAGAATCTTGTTGATATCATCCCTCTTTGGCATGGTTTCTTCCTCGCTTATATATATATTCACTTATTAACCCTATTAGGGCATTTTAGCTGGAAATATAATAACAGAAAACAACTAAATGCGAAACCCAAATATCGCCCATGAATTTCAGTGCTTTTTTATAGGAAATCACGGTATTTAAAAATTGACGGAAAAAGCAGAAAATCGGCGTTGACTTTTGATGGAAGGGCGTTCATAATTTCAATAGGTATTCCCAAAAACAAGGAGGTGACGAAGATGGATAGTTGCGATGGCAGTTATCGAAGGCGTGGCTGTTCTGCGAAAAACGATTCAGATGAGAACCACATACGAATCGATCTTCGTCATATGATCTCTGCATAATACCGGAGGGTGGAAGAAGTCTTCCACCGAAGATAATCCTTCGATTCTGATTTGAATCGTTTTTCGGAAAAGTAGCTTCCCTATTTGCCGGCACGGCCAAGTGCTCGTAGATTATGCAAAAGGAGGCGGTTTTCACATGGAAAACGAGAATGAAATCCGTAATGAAACCAGAAATGTCGTCGAGGAGATCGTCGCGCTGATCCGTGGTAATAAGACGGACCGTGAACTGCGCGAGACACTCGAAGATTACCATGACAGCGATATCGCAGACGCGATCGAGCTGATCACCAAAGAAGAACGTAAGAAACTCTATCATATCCTCGGAGCCGAGAAGGCGTCCGATATCTTCGCTTACCTCGAAGATCCGGAAGAGTTTATCACCGAGCTCGACATCAGGTCCGCGGCGAAGATCATCGAGAACATGGACGCCGACGATGCGGTCGATGTACTCGAAGAGGTCGACGAGGAGACCCAGGAGAAGATCATCTCCTTGATGGACGATGAAAGCTCCCAGGACATCAAGCTTATCCAGTCCTATGAGGACGATGAGATCGGATCGAAGATGACCACGAACTTCGTCGTGATCCAGAATGACCTGACCATTAAGAAGGCGATGAAAGAACTGATCCGCCAGGCGGATGAGAACGACAATATCTCTACGATCTATGTTGTGGATAAGGACGACAAGTTCTACGGTGTGATCGATCTTAAGGACCTGATCCGGGCAAGAGAATTTGCCAAGCTGGAGACGCTGATCGTGACTTCTTATCCGTATGTACATGACCACGATAAGATCGATGTGTCCATCGAGAAGATCAAAGACTACGCCGAGGACTCCATCCCGGTATTAAGTGAAGACGGACATGTCTTAGGCGTTATCACATCCCAGGACATCATCGAGGTCGTAGACGATGAGATGGGTGATGACTATGCTAAGCTCGCCGGTCTTACTTCCGAGGAGGATCTGAAGGAGACGCTTCCGCAGAGCATGAAGAAGCGCCTGCCGTGGCTGGTGACACTGCTGGTACTGGGACTTCTGGTCTCGACGGTGGTGGGGCTTTTCGAGAAGGTCGTATCGGAACTGGCGATCATCGTGTGTTTCCAGAGCCTCATTCTGGACATGGCCGGTAATGTCGGTACCCAGTCTCTGGCTGTGACGATCCGCGTGCTGATGGATGAACGTCTGAAGACCAGCGAGAAGTTCAAGTTCGTGCTGAAGGAGATGCGTGTCGGATTCTTCAACGGCCTGCTCCTGGGCGCTCTGGCCTTCCTGGGGATCGGTCTTTATGTGACGATCCTGAAGCACTATCCGACAGGATTCTCGTTCGCAGTCGCGGCATGTGTCGGCGGATCTCTGTGGCTTGCCATGATCGTCAGTAGTCTGGTCGGCACCCTCGTACCGATGTTCTTCCATAAAATAAAAGTGGACCCGGCTGTTGCCTCGGGCCCACTCATCACGACGGTAAATGACCTCGTCGCTGTCGTTACATATTATGGCTGTGCGTGGATCTTCCTGATCAATCTGTTCCACACGATGGGATGAGAGATCCCATCAAAGAAGCACGAATCCCAGGACATCCTTATGGACCGCACGGATGCGGGAGATCTCTTCGGCGATGGCGTCATAACGTGACTCACATCTCTTCTCCACGAGGATGACCTTATCGTAGTTGCTGAGATTCTTGACGGCTTCCGAACCGGAGAGGATGTTGCCCTTATATTCCACCTTACCCTTCAGAGACTTCAGAAGCTCGGCGAAAGCCGGGTCCTTCTCGTCGACGGGTCCGATCAGGCAGGTCTTCCCGCCGTCGGCTTCCACAGCGGCAAGGATACTGGCGGAAGAAGAAGCGATGATGTCCTTCTTCTCATAGATGGAATCACCTTCGAGACGTTTTACGGTCTTGTCGAAAAGATACTTCTTCGAACCGGGCATGACACCCAGAAGCGGGTAGGAGTATCGGGTGAGGAGACTGTTTCTCGATCTGACCTTGCCTCCGAGGAAATCCTTGACGAATACGCAGACGCAGGATACTACCACTGCGAGTAAAGCACCGATGATTCCGAACTTGATGCCGCTCTTGAGAAGACTTCTCTTCGAGATAGACTGACTCAGTTTCTTCTCATTGGAAGCAAGACTGTTGTTCAAAGAGGAGATCTCTTTATTCAGGTCTTCGATCGACTTCTTATTCGTATCGTACGTGTTATATGACTGCGTCATCAGGTCACGGTCGGCCGCCAGATTCTTGTCCGAGGTAAGGATCTCGTTCTGATACGTGGTCTGCGACTTGTTCATGTCCATGTTGACTTCGTTTCCGGTGTAGGAACTGACAGTGCTGATGACACAATCCGGGGATAATTCCTTAAGCTGTGCGGTGACGTACTCGAACAGGTATTCGGCTACCTTCTTCGCCACGGAGGAATCGGTATACACAACGCGGATCTCGATCACTTCGTTATGTGTGTTGACAATGGAAACGAGTTCGTCGATGTATTTGGCATCTGCTTCGGAGTGGAACAGATTTCTCATCTGGACCATATCTGTATCTGAAAGCGGATACATCTTCGTGCATGTATTCACCAGACGGCTCAGTTCCGTGCTGCGGAACTGGGCATATTCCTGCTGGGCTTCTTCCGGAACAGGGATATCGATGGTAAAAGCAATACGGGAGATACCACAGTCATACGGATTGATATTGTAGTAGATACTCTCGCTAAGGTATGCTTTCTGCGATTCGAGACGCTTCTTCGTCACATCGATCTTCGTTTCCAGATACGGGATCGTTTCGTTGAGGATCGTATCGTTGGCATTGGTAAGATGCTTCAGGGCTGTATTTTTATCTTCGATCTGTGTCTTCAGCGTGTTGATCGTCTTCTGGAGATTCGGATCTTTCGAGACATTTCTGGCGCGGTAAATACCCCAGACACCTAGAAGTCCACCGAAAAAGACTGTGACAAGAACGATTGGTACGATTGCTTTGAGAAAAGATGCCAGAATATCGGATACTCTGATCTGGATTTCTTTATTCTCCATATGGTTACACCTCTTTGATACATAGTGCTGCGAAGTCCTGCAGCACAAATTCTTACAGTATAGTATTATATCACAAGCATTCGGGCAATGCCCGAACGGAAATTCCTGCTTGACAAAACCGTAAGCGCAGAGTAATCTAACCTCAAATTGAATGAAGAAAAAGCGATGACGAAGAGAAGTAACCTGCTTTATCGCTTCCAGCGAGTGGGGGAGAGTGGAAGCCCCGTAGAGTGAATGCAGGTGAATAACACTTCCGAGCTGCGAAATGAAATGCCGAAGGCGGCGGACACATAAGTGACACCGGCAGACGCAGAGTAGTGGAAGCCGAAGGCCACGCGTCAGGTGGCAGGGTTTGTTAGAACCCGTGAGGTGGCTGCATATAGCAGCAATTCAGGTGGTACCGCGATTGATTCGATCGTCCTGAAGCAAGAAAGATGCTTCGGGGCGTTTTTGTTTCCCCGAAAGAGTGATTGCCGGATATGGCAGAGGAGGAAAAAATGGACATTTTAGACGTAAGAGAGATCTTCAGAAACAGAGAACAGTATCTCGGTAAAGAAGTGACAGTCGGCGGCTGGGTCAGATCCGTACGTGACTCCAAGACATTCGGATTCATCGTACTGCACGATGGTACATTCTTCGAGCCGATCCAGATCGTGTATCACGATGCCCTTCCGAATTTCGACAAGATCAGTAAGACGAATGTCGGCGCGGCTCTGATCGTAAAGGGCACACTGGTCGCGACTCCGGAGGCCAAGCAGCCCTTCGAGATCCAGGCGACAGAGGTCGTGCTGGAAGGCGATTCCACACCGGATTACCCGCTTCAGAAGAAGCGTCACAGCATCGAGTATTTAAGAACGATCACACATCTTCGCCCGAGAACGAACCTGTTCCAGGCGGTTTTCCGTGTCAGATCCCTCTGTGCCTACGCGATCCACAAGTTCTTCCAGGAGAGAGATTTCGTCTATGTGCATACGCCGCTGATCACGGGTTCCGACTGTGAGGGCGCAGGCGAGATGTTCCAGGTCACGACACTGGATCTCAACAACATCCCGAGAACGGAAGATGGCGCGATCGACTATAGCAAGGACTTCTTCAACAAGCCGACGAACCTTACGGTCAGTGGTCAGCTGAACGGTGAGACGTTCGCCATGGCATTTAAGAACATCTACACGTTCGGACCGACGTTCCGTGCCGAGAACAGTAACACGACCCGTCACGCGGCCGAGTTCTGGATGATCGAACCGGAGATCGCATTTGCTGATCTGAAGGATGACATGATCCTTGCCGAGTCCATGATCAAGTACATCATCAACTACGTACTGGAGAACGCTCCGGAAGAGATGAAGTTCTTCAACGATTTCGTGGACAAAGGACTGATCGAGAGACTTCAGCATGTGGCTTCGTCTGACTTCGGTCATGTTACCTATACCGAGGCCATCGAGATCCTCGAGAAGGTAAACGATAAGTTCGAGTATAAGGTATCCTGGGGATGCGATCTGCAGACCGAGCATGAGAGATATCTCACAGAGGAAGTCTTCAAGAAGCCGGTATTCGTTACGGACTATCCGAAGGAAATCAAGGCTTTCTACATGAAGCTCAACGAAGACGGAAAGACCGTTGCCGCGATGGACTGCCTCGTTCCGGGTATCGGCGAGATCATCGGCGGATCCCAGCGTGAAGACGACTATGAGAAACTGGCTTCCCGTATTACGGAACTGGGCATGAAGCCGGAGGACTACGGATTCTACATGGATCTTCGTAAATTCGGTTCCGCCCGTCATGCGGGCTTCGGTCTCGGCTTCGAGCGCTGCGTGATGTACCTGACCGGTGTCAGCAACATCCGTGACGTCATCCCGTTCCCGAGAACAGTCAACAACTGTGAACTGTAAGAAGAGAAATTAAGGAGGAAAGAAGTATGGGTACGATTCAAATTCCGGACGGATATAAAAGTCCACAAACGATCCGTGAGACGGAAGTCGCGATCAAGGAAGTGAAAGACTATTTCGAGCGGGCGCTCGCAGATGCGCTCAGCCTGACACGTGTGTCGGCGCCGCTTTTCGTAATGCCGGAGTCGGGACTCAACGATAACCTCAACGGTGTCGAAAGACCGGTATCTTTCGGGATCAAGGAGCTTGACGAGAAGCGTGTGGAGATCGTGCACTCCCTGGCGAAGTGGAAGAGAATGGCTCTGTGTAAATACGGCTTCCATCCGGGTGAAGGACTCTATACCGATATGACGGCGATCCGCCGTGATGAGGACACGGACAACCTCCACTCGATCTATGTGGACCAGTGGGACTGGGAGAAGATCATCACGAAAGACCAGAGAAATGTCGAGACACTGAAGGAAACCGTCTTCCGCATCTACATGGCGATCAAGCAGACCGAGTATTACATCTGCGGCAAGTATCACTTTATGGACCCGTTCCTTCCGAACGAGATCCACTTCATCACGACGCAGGAACTCGAGGACAGATATCCGGATAAGACGCCGAAGGAAAGAGAGAACCTCATTACGAAGGAGTACGGTGCCGTGTTCCTTATGCAGATCGGCGGTGCGCTGAAGTCCGGTAAACCTCACGATGGACGTGCTCCGGACTACGATGACTGGAGCCTCAATGGCGATATCCTCGTGTACTATCCTGTACTGGATTGCTCGCTGGAGCTCTCGTCCATGGGTATCCGTGTAGATGAAGAGGCGATGGCTAAGCAGCTCAAGATCGCAGGATGCGAAGAGAGAGCGGAGCTTCCTTTCCAGAAGGACGTGCTCGAGTGTAAGGTGCCGTACACCATCGGCGGTGGTATCGGTCAGTCCCGTATCTGCATGTTCTTCCTGCAGCGTGCCCATATCGGAGAAGTACAATCTTCGATCTGGCCGGAGGATGTCGTCGAGAAGGCAGCCGCACACGGTGTGAATCTTCTTTAAGGTATAGACAAAGAACAGAAGAATAGAAAGGGACCGGAAGAAATCTCTTCCGGTCCTTTTTCATCTGACACTTGAAGGAGGTTATGGCATGTCAGTCTGTAGATCCTCATTCGAAACGGAATAGTCCTCCGTGACAGTGGTTCCTTCTGATCTGCAGCCGAAAAGGCTTGCTACAGAAGAAATAATCAGCATGAATACGACGGAAATGAGCAGTGCTCTAAGATACTTCTTCATAATGACACCTCTTTACCATGTACCTCTATATCTCCCGTGTTTTCCTCCACGGAAGAGATCGTTCCTACTGATTAGACTTCTTATGAAGAAAGATTTTTTCCTCCGTAAGAAGTATTGATGAAAAGCCAATTACCCAATGTATTTTCATTATAGAGGAAGAGAGGTAGTGAACACATGACAGTTTTGTCATGAAGGTGAGGTTTTTCCCGTTATCTCAGATTCATGCCGATACGGATCAGTACGGTAGCGGCAAGCTGGGCAAGTACGTAGAAGAGAAGATAGCTGATGACGAGCATATTAAAGGCTGCATTGTCACTTAACGCCAGATCGCGCCGGATGGACACGTAGTGACAGATGCCCATGATGACGATCGCGACGAAAAGAAGCGTGACCGTTCCGTGTGTGCCGAGAAGGACCGACAGGAAGATCAGAATGTCAGCGATACACATGTAGATGGAAGAGATCGATACGGTATCAAGCGCCCGCAGGAAAGTCAACTTGCGGTTCATCAGACGGGAAGTCCAGGTGAAGCACAAAGAAAGGATCAGAACGAAGATGCCGAGAAGAAAACTCATCAGAAAGAAGGCTTTCACGGGGTGATCGGAGAAAAGATCCGTCTTTCCGAGGATAAGGGAGATCAGCATCCCCAGGAACGGAGAATTCGTAGAGGACGTGAAGACGACCATCAGGGAGGTGAGCGTGGCAAAGAGGGCATTGACGATGAGGACTTTCGCAATAGGAACGACCTGGGAACGGTTCTCGATCGTGGTGACCGGATGCCAGATATACTTCATGACCGGATGGAAGAACTTCGAAACCGACGGGAAAATGGAGCGGATTTTCGTGATAAAAGCGGCGAAAGTAAAGCGGCTCTGCCTATCGGAGGGGGAGACTTTCTGGTTCCATACCTGCTTCGTCTTCTTCTCCTTCCCGGCTTTCTTTCCTGCGGAGGATCCGGTGCCGGCCGAAGATTCTGTATAAGAAGATTCAGAGGAGGTGCTGTAGGAGGTGTTATGGGAAGAACTGTTCTCCGCTGCAGAAGACGCAGAGGCAGAGGCGCCGGCACCATCGGAATTCCCGGTCCCGTTTACGCCGGAACGGCAGGAACAGCGCTGTCCCGGTGCCAGTTCTCGTCCACAGTAAAAACACGTCTTCATGTAAAATATTTTCTCCTGCTCCCCTAAAGGTGTCTTGCCTGTCCCTTCGCGCATGCTCCGCGTGCCCTGTGCCGGCGCGGGAATGCTTCACGAGGTACTGCACTTTATGTATAATACGAGATATATGTTATGAATTTATGTCCAACTGTGGATTTTTTACCAAATTTTGCTACATATTCGGAAAAAGAGGCGGGAAAGTGGACGAGGAGAAGACCGTAGGGTCTATGGAAAAGACGGAAAAAGCGGCAGCGGAGAAGGACAGACGGAAGAAGACCGGTCATCCGGACTATGGCTGTAAGCCCTCGTTTCTCTGGTATTCCCTCTTCGGGACCGGGATCGTTATGCCGCTGGCCAGGCTTGTCTTCGGCATGAAGATCCGTACGGATAAACGAGTCAAGAAGATGGAAGGCCCGCTCGTCATTGTCGGGAACCACCCGTCGGCCATCGATCCGATCATCATGGCGGCGACGGTTCGGGGCCGCCCGATCAATTTCGTGGCCGGTACGTTCCTCTTTAGAAATAAGATCTTCGCCCACATCATCACCAAGGGTGGCTGTATCCCGAAAGCCCAGTTCCGCAACGATATGCGTACGGTCCGCGCGATGTTCCATGTGCTCTCGCGCGGCGGCGTGCTGGGTATTTTCCCGGAGGCGACACGCATGGTCGACGGCCACTCCATCTCCTTCGACAGCGGGCTGTGCAGCCTGATTAAGAAGAACGGTGCCGCTGTTGCGATCCTGCGTACGCACGGGGCGTATATGACCTGGCCGAGGTGGAGTGAGAACTCCTGGCGAAGAGGGCGGATCACGGCGGAGTATGTGCACATCATTTCTAAGGAAGAAGTGGCGGGCATGTCGGTGGAGGAACTGCACCGGGCGATGCTTGAGAAGATGGACTATAACGAATACGAGTATTTCGAAGACCGAAAGGTCCGCTTCCGCTCGAAGAATCCGGCTGACGGAGTGGAGAACGTGGCCTGTATCTGCCCGCGATGCCAGACCCTGGGAGCCATGCAGCTCGAAGGGAAAGGTCTGCGGTGCTCAAGCTGCGGAAATCAGGTGAAGATGGATGAGTACGGCTTCTTCACTCCTTCCGGGAAAGAGGATGAGTGTTTCCATGACCTTCACCAGTGGAATGCCTGGGAGCAGACGATCTATGACCAAAGCATCAAGGATCCGGATTTCGTACTTAAGGAGAAAGTGACGCTGCACCAGCCTCTTGACGAGTTTAGCTATGCTGAGGTCGGTTCCGGCACACTCACGATCCGGGACGGGAGCATCACGTTCGAGGGAACGGTCTGCCGTCCGGAAGAAGGCATCGTATATAAGAAAGGGAAGCCTATCCGCGCCCATCGAGAAAGAGATATCACGAAGTCGGCCGAGAAGGTCACCAAGACGTTCCAGGTGAAGAACATGAAGGGCCTGATGTACGATTTCGGGCAGTATCTGGAGCTTTTCGAGCCGGGCGGTAAGATCAACCGGTTCTATCCGGAGAACCGTCACCGTATCCACGAACTCTGCGGTGTGATCCGCGCCATGCACAATCAGAAGTAGACCCGTTCGATCTCCAGAAGGATCCGCGTGACATTCTCGTCGGAGTATTCGATCTCCGAGGAGAACATGCGGGCACATTCGATCAGGGCATCTTCGGCCGTTTCCGGGTCTTCCTTCAGATGACTGGCATAAAGACTCATCAGGATCTGTGTCGCGACATATGCGAAGAGTACCCGTACTTCCATCTGGCCATCTTCCAGTGCGCCCGGAAGATGCCGGTAGAGAAAATAGGAGAAAAGAGCGAGAAAGAAACCTTCTGATTTCGGATCCGAGGAAGCGGCATCCGGTGCGAAAAGACAGGAGATACCGCAGGAAACTCTTTCTTCGGCAAGACGTGCAAGTTCTCTCTCCCAGGCGGGGTCCAGCCGTTCCAGTTCCGTGAGAAAAGCACTCCACCTGCTCATGTCGATCTGAGGAAGAGGCAGGCCGTTCTCCTGAAAGATGGAAGTCAGGCGTTCGGAAAGGGGGCGGGCCGTGTCTTCCAGACGGGCGAAGATCCGGCTTCGGAATTGATAGAGATCTACGTCTTCCGGGGTCCATCCGGACATATCGGCGGGATCGCCGGTCAATCTCATGGGATGCGTTTGCCGAAGGATCAGACGGGCGGCTTCTTCACAGCACAGGCCCAGCCCGATCTCTTCACGGTCGCCGATGTAGTTCCGGAAACGGGGATGATCCCGACAGATCTGGCATAGAGAGTCTTCCCCCAGATTCAGGATCAGTTCGCATAAATTCTGTTCATTTAGGAAAGGACAGCGTTCGTCTTCGCCTTCCAGGAGGAAATGCGGGGCATCGTCTGTTCCGTCTGCAGAGATCTTCGCGCGGAGTTTGTCCCCCAGCAGGCCCGAAACGGTCATATAGTGCCGCAGAGCTTCTTCGTCGATATCGATCTCCCAGCCGATACAGCAGCTGTGACGGCACTTGCCGGCGATACACTGAAAACCGGTCATGTAATCCGGCATGATGACGTGAAGAGTATTCTTTTCCATGTATGTTCCTCCTTAGAGAAATGTAGCGCGTCAGACGGGGATTGGCAATAGATGGGAGGTTTTTTCCCCCGGATTTGCAACAGAAATGCAGAAGAGCCTCGTCTATTACCCGAAGGCGGAAAACAGAAAAGCCTTCAGATACGTATCGATCTGAATTTGTTTTATTGAGGAGAAACAGAAAAATGAAAAAATCAAATATGAATACTAAAACGATCCTGGCCGTTCTTATGGCGGCCGCTCTTATGGCCGGTGCATGCGGATGCGCCAGGAAGGTAGCGGCAAATAACGATGAAAAGAAAGAGACCACTTCCGCATCGACGACAGAGCCGGAGGAAAGTGAAACGAAGAAGGCTGCGGACCTTCAGGGGAATCCCGATAGAGAACATGCCAGTGAACATGGCGTGATGCGCTCTATGGAAGTGAAAGATCCGGTGATCGAGGATCTGAGATCGGCCTATTCTGTGATCAACTGGGAATTGTACAGTAGAATTGTTTCCGGTTCCGAGTTCACGGTCGAAGCGACGATCAGCGGGAAGTATGACGAGAATGCGCCTTCCGAGGTGACGGTGTATGTGTTTGCATATAATGAGGACTATGCATGGGATATCGAGGATGCCTACACGCAGATGAAGGGCGGCGAGTGCCGGCCGATCGCGGATCAGGAGTACAACACCATACATACGTACTGGATCCAGGGCAAGCTTCCGGAAGACATGCCGTCCGGAAAATACACGATGGTCTTCGTTCTGCCGGATGGTACGGTAGATTCCATGGCCGACTTCGATCTGGTTCAGCCTGGTCAGGCTCCGGCTCCGGTCTCGATCGACTGAGTGAATTTCCCATCTTTTTCTATATTATTAAATTGAAACCCATTGGAAATGGAAGTATAATAAATAGGCTTGGACAACAAGTAATTTTCTAATAGGAGTGTGAACATTATGGCAATGGTTGCAAAGAAGAATGTCGAAGACTTGAACGTTTCCGGCAAAAGAGTCATCGTTCGTGTGGACTTTAACGTACCGCTCGACAAGAAGACAGGTGAAATTACAGACGATAAGAGAATCAAGGGAGCTCTCCCGACGATCAAGTATCTCGTAGATAATAACGCGAAGGTGATCCTTGTTTCCCACCTGGGTCGTCCGAAGAATGGACCGGAGCCGGCATTCTCCATGAAGCCTGCTGCTGACCGTCTGGCTGAACTGATCGGTAAGCCGGTTACTCTGGCCGCCGATGTTATCGGTGAGGATGCCAAGGCGAAGGCTGCTGCTCTTAAGGAAGGCGAGATCCTGATGCTGGAGAACGTCCGTTTCCATAAGGAAGAGACAAAGAACGATCCGAAGTTCGCTGCTGAACTGGCTTCCATGGCTGATCTGTATGTTAACGATGCTTTCGGTACAGCTCACCGTGCTCACGCTTCTACTGCAGGTCTTGCGAACTTCCTGCCGTCTGCTTCCGGTTACCTCATCGAGAAGGAGATCAAGTTCATCGGCGGTGCACTGGCGAATCCGGCACGTCCGTTCGTTGCGATCCTCGGTGGTGCGAAGGTTTCCGATAAGATCGGTGTTATCACGAACCTGATGGATAAGGCTGACACCATCATCATCGGTGGTGGTATGGCTTACACCTTCATCGCTGCTCAGGGCGGTACGATCGGTAACTCCCTGTTCGAAGCAGATAAGGTAGATCTGGCAAAAGAGCTCCTGGCTAAGGCTGAGGAGAAGGGCGTCAAGCTCCTGCTGCCGGAAGATACAGTTGTTGCGGATGCATTTGCTGCAGATGCAAATTCCCAGGTCGTTCCGACCATGGAGATCCCGGATGGATGGGAAGGCCTCGACATCGGACCGAAGACCATCGAGAAGTTCTCTGCTGAGATCAAGAACGCGAAGACCGTTATCTGGAATGGTCCTGCCGGCGTATTCGAGTTCGAGAAGTTTGCCGTAGGTACGAAGGCTCTTGCTCAGGCTATCGCTGAGTCCGAAGCCATCTCCATCATCGGCGGTGGTGACTCCGCTGCTGCGATCGAGAAGCTCGGCTATGCAGATAAGGTAACACATATCTCCACCGGTGGTGGTGCTTCCCTCGAGTTCATCGAAGGTAAGGTCCTCCCGGGTATTGACTGCCTCCAGGATAAGGAGATCGGCAGAACATTTGCTGCCGGTAACTGGAAGATGAACTGCGGTATCCCGGCGGATGCTGTGAAGCTCATCGAAGAACTGAAGCCGCTCGTTAAGGACGCGACAGCGAAGATCGCTCTCGGTGTTCCGGCTACGGCTCTGGCTGCTGCAGTTGAGGCGACAGCTTACACCAACATCAAGATCGCTGCTCAGAACTGCCACTTCGAAGAGAAGGGTGCTTTCACAGGCGAGATCTCCCCGCTGTGGCTGGCAAAGATGGGCGTTTCCTACTGCATCATCGGTCACTCCGAGCGTCGTGAATACAACGCTGAGACAGACGAGACAGTGAACAAGAAGGCTCTGGCTCTTCTGAAGTACGGCGTGAAGCCGATCATCTGCTGCGGTGAGTCCCTGGCTCAGCGTGAAGCAGGCGAGACATTCGACTGGATCAAGGGTCAGATCGTTGGCGCTTTCAAGGATATTCCGGCTTCTAAGCTCTGCCAGATCACTATCGCTTACGAGCCGATCTGGGCGATCGGAACAGGCAAGACCGCAACAGATGAGCAGGCTGAGGAAGTCTGCAAGTTCATCCGTGGCGTCATCGCTGAGCTCTACTGCGAGAAGTGCGCTGAGGCTATGACCATCCAGTATGGCGGTTCCTGCAACGCAGGTAATGCTGCCGGCCTCTTCGCTCAGGCTGACATCAACGGCGGTCTCGTCGGTGGTGCTTCCCTGAAGGCACAGGACTTCTCCGTAATCTGCAACGCAGCGAAGTAAGTTCTTCCTCGGCGATCCTTCCCGGAAACGACCGGTGAAGTGATTCTCCGGAAACTGTAAAAACCATGCAGGGACTGTCTTCCTAAAGAGGGCAGTCCTTGTTCTTTTCTGCTATAATATGGGAGAACGAAAGGAGTGACGACAATGTTCTGGGATATTTTAAGTCAGTATGGATTGATCATCTCACTCATCATGATGGTGGTCAGTTTAATCATAAGTGCTAACTGTAAGCTTACTTTCAGCAGATATAGTAAGAAAATGGCATCGAACGGCCTGACGGGGGCGGAAGCGGCACAGCGGATCCTCAGTGCCTATGGTGTCAACGATGTCACGATCCAGCATATCAGCGGGAACCTTACGGATAACTATAATCCGAAGGATCACACGCTGAACCTTTCGGACTCCGTATACGGAAGTTCTTCGATCGCAGCGATCGGTGTCGCGGCGCATGAGTGCGGACACGCGATCCAGCACAATGTCGGATTCGTTCCGAATAAGATCCGTTCGGCACTGGTTCCTGGCGCGAATATCGGATCGAGATTCGGTCCTTATGTGGCCATCATCGGACTCATGATGATGGGCTACCTCGATTCTTCGGCGAGCCAGGGAAGCCTCGGAGAGACCATCTTCTTCATCGGTATTCTCCTGTTCTCGTTGTCCGTGCTTTTCTATCTGGTGACACTCCCTGTCGAACTCGATGCTTCGAGACGGGCGCTGAAGATTATGAGAAAAGACGGCCTTCTCCAGGGCGCTGAACTCTCCGGTGCGAGATCTGTGCTCTCTGCGGCAGCGATGACCTATATCGCGGCAGCGGCTTCGGCGATCGTGACGCTTCTGCGACTGATTTCCTACGGAAAGAGAAGAAGATAAGAAAGATAGAAAGTCCAACTACAAAGTTGAAAATAGCCATTATTGAAAATAATATACCCAGGTTGAATCTTCGGATGTATGATCGTATCTTAATATGTCAAATTCGGAGAAACTAAGCGGATTATAACCTGGGTATCTGCTTACAAATGAAAATACATAAGAAAGAAGAACTACTTGATCATAATATGCAAAACAGTTACTGTTATTTCCCATTTCATAAAAGACCTGCCCTGCATTGTTGAAAGACGCACAGAACATCGCATTGCTTGTTTCGGTTATCGTTCCTACAGACGAGTTATAATATGCCTTGTCTGGTTCATGAGGAACCACAAAGTCATAGCAAAAAAAGGATAATCCGTTTCGCACAACACCATCAGAATACTTATCCTCGTGGAATCCAATTTCCAGATATACCCACATTTCTCCACAATCATAATAGTAGTATGTGTACTCGGTCTCGATTCCATCTGTTAAGCGCGTATTTATTTCATTTTTCCAGCCAAAATCTGCCGCTAACTTTTCGATTTGAAAACAATCATATTCATTCTCTCTACAGATGTAATGATTTACATCAAATGATAACGACAAAGATACCGGCTTTTGCCAAGCTTCAAATATGACGTATTTGTACGAATCGGACGGAGTGTTTGTTTCCGGAACTTCAGGATAGGCAAAAAAATGTGAATATTGGGTTGTGGTTTGAATTGACATCTGGGTTTCACTATCGATTGTACTTGTATTTTCAACAGCCATATTTGTTGCTGAAGAACCGGGGGCATGGTCACAACTACACGACAATACATTCAACAACGCCAATATTATTGCAAGCTTTTGTTTCCTGTTATTCTTTGTTTCGGTCATTAGAATTCACCTGCTTTCATCGAAAGAAGCGTGTCGTGCAAATTATTAAAGTCATAGTCGTCAACTATCTCACAATCTAGAAAATATTTATTTGTTTCTCTACAATAGTAGAGCTGAGCAAGTCGAGTATCACAGAAGTAGCAATCCGTTGTATTGATATCTTTATCGATTGGTTGAGTGTATTTCAAAAATCCATGTGTTTCTGATGAATTTGAATAATTATTTAGATTGATTTCCTTTCCTTTTACTTCGGATTCGTCATTCACTTCAATTTTTTTATACTCATCATAAGTCCAACAATAATATGAATATGACATATAGTCTGTGTTTTCATTAACATAAACGTAGGTAAGCATCGTATCAGGAGCAACCACACAATCTGAGAATTCTAAGAACTCTTCTGCCACATTTTTCCCGGTTGGGCTATTTGGGGATCTACCGGTGTTACAACAATTGAGTTCTATAGATTCTATTCTCTTATTAGGCAAATCCTTTATTTTCTTATGAGTTATTCCTAGATTATGGAACTCGGTACACAAAAAGGTATCTGGTGCGATTTCAAGTGAATCCCTAGTTCCGTGCATTTGTATTACCACATCCGTGACATTATAGAATAGTCTATCGCTAATACTCTCAGATGAAGCGCATAATCCGATTTGATTCCACGCATCGGTAAATTCTTGCATGCTATCAACAGAAAAAACTTCAACTAAATAGCCATTTATTTCGTATGTATTTCCCAATACTTGCCCGTGACGGGCGAATTCTTTGCTTGTGAAAACATAAATCTTGTTCGGGTTCACTTGCAAAGGCCGAGCATCTTCTGAATCTTCTGCTTTATCCCCATCAGAATCCTTCATGGTCGGATTACTGTTAAATATCCAGCAGTAATCAATAATACCAACATATTGAGCAAACAGATTTTTAAATGCGGGATCTCTTGCGATTGCTAAGTCAAGAAGCCTCTTTGGTCTTGCTATTTCATCACTGTCGAGAAGAGTGTCGTCGTCTGTATCTCCCTTTTGAGGGTTTGTAGTAATGTATGTCGCATTGGTTAGTACAAAGCCGCATCGCTCCTGATAATCAAGGAACTCATCAGAATCAGAATTAAGTCTGCAAGGAAATTTTGAAGAGAGTGTTATAGCCTCAAAGAATTCATCAGATTCATCGCTGTAACAGATTGTTTCAATCTCGGTCCCGACACTGTCCGCAACTTGGCAGGAGGATGATGTACTGATTATCCTAATTTCATATGTCCCATTTCTATTGATTTCTTCCCAATCTTCATCTGTCAAAGAAATCTCGGATTCGGATGTGATCAAATAGAGAACGAGATTGGAGGAACAGACAATTTGTGCATCCGAGGCAAAAGAAAACATATTTGTATAGTCCGGATTATCGCTGAAATCTATATCGGTATACAGTACACGATAATCAGATTGACTATCAAACTCGTTCCTCGAAAGACCAACATGACTCTCGCACTCTTCAGAAAAAAACAGCAAAGCCATATAACTATCATCAGTCAAGTTGCCTGAAATGGTATGTACAATGTTATTCTTCAGGATTCGTTCTTCGGTAGAATCTCGATAATCCAGATAAACAGCTATCAGATATTGTGTCTCATTTCTCTGCAGAGCATCTGCTGCCCGATCGAGAGTTTCTTTCCACTTCAGCAGCATCAGAGGTTTATTTACGATCATGTATGTACTGAAATGCGTTGTAGTATATGTGATGGTATTCTCGTTTGTATTCAGCATCTGTTCATCAAGCAGATCGTATTCTCCGTTTTCTTCGTCATACCAGATCAGACACAGATCCTCCTCATCTACGCCATCTAATTCGGACTCAATATAGTGGAAAACCATGGTGGCTTCGTCCATTTCACCGCTATACTCAAAAGTCACCGGAGAACCTACAAGTCCGCCAAGAGCACTGGAATAAACATCTATGCCCAATGTGTTGGAAATGCTGAGATTAGACTCAATATACCCTGTACCATTCACAGAAACATCAACGCTCGAAATGACAGTATTTGTATCATCAATAAGGGTCTTCTCCGTAGTTTGGCGGATTTTCTCCTGATCATCCGGTGTATTATCCCCGTCAGAATCCGGATTTGTCGGATCCAGACCCAGAGCTACTTCATCTCCGTCAATTAAGTTGTCTTCGTCTGTATCGTCGTTATCAGGTAAGGTACCATACGCATATATCTCATCATAATCGTTTATGTTGTCATCATCGCTGTCTGACAAAAACGGACAGATACCGCGTTTGATTTCTTCTGCATTGGAAATCCCGTCCATATCAAAATCCTTGTCACCATCAGAAATGCCATCTCCATCTGTTTCCCGTTGACAAGGGTTATATCCCATGGAGATTTCTATAAAATCAGTGATCCCATCCCCATCCGAATCAGGGAGGTTGGGATCTGTTCCGTACATCCTTTCCTCGCTATCCAGAAGTCCGTCTTCGTCGGAGTCAGAGAAATCTTCTTCAGGAATATCCGTTGGTTCCGGTGTAGGAGTGATTACAGGTGTAGGCTCAACGGTAGGTTCCGGAGTTATTGAAGGTGTAAGAGATACATCCGGGGTTGGAGTAATGGAAGGGTCGTCTGTAGGCGTAACTGTAGGTGTGGGCGTTGGTGAGATATCCGGATCCGTATTCTTTCCGTTGATGAAATCAACATAATCAACGATTCCGTTACTATCAACATCTTCAGTCAGACCAAAGGCACAGGATACTGCTTTCAGTGCTACCGAATTTAACACGAGAGTATTGTTTGTATCTAAACCGCTCCCGTTAACTGTGAGATTCACATTTGAATACGGGGCGAGATTCTGGTTTGAGTCATTGTTCGAAACATGGTATATGTTATCGTCTGTGTCCAAATCCGCTCCGGATACCTCGGTTATCTCACGATTGGTTGAGAAGAACAGGCTCCAATCCTCGATCGTTTCAGCGGATATGTTTGTAATAACGAGCGCTCCGTTGAAGCCACTTCCCCAATTGGAATACTCCTGATAGGATAGCGCATAGCAAGAAGGATCAACTGTTCTTTCTGTTATGTTAAGCAGGTAGAACGAGGGAAGTGCGTCAATCGGTTGACCATTCAAAGAAGAAACGGTCATGCCGAAATTGACAGTGCTGTTCGCCTGGATATCCTGATTCCAACCTGCATTCTTGATGGTAAATACTCCGTTGACAGTCTCGAATACATACGCATTCCAGATGCCTTCTACGATATATGGCAAGTCAAATGTGAAATACCAGTTGTGAATCGTCTCTGTGCCAGTGTTTGTAATAGTAAATTCAAGATTTGCATAGGTATCCCAAGCAGATACTATCGTGACGTCAACGTCATACTCTAGATTCTCAGAAACAGAATAGAAGTTTACTATATCATCTTCGGCGCTAATCCTCGATGGCGCTAGAGTCAAGACAAAAGAAACGGAAAGAATAACACAAAGACACCTTAACCAACGATTTTGCATCATATAACAATCCTCCATGAGGTCATCTAAACTGTGATGAATCTTATATGCTGATTAACCTATGATGTCATGACCCCAATTAGTCGCGTTGCCATCTACTACAAAATATTATACCATCGAATGATCACAAGTAGAATAGTCAAGAACAATGCTGCTTGGGAACAGAAGTATGCACGTAAACACGGGCGAAGGAATGTGCGGAAAGCTACTAATCGGATATGTTACTCTGTTGGCTATTTTCAACTCTGTAGTTGAGATTTATAAACCGCTGATACAAATATTCCATACCAGCACTTTAATGGCACTAGCCTGATGCCTCTACCTGATCTAATTCAGGCTACTTTCAGTTTGGTGATCTGCTCTCTTTCCTTTATCCGGACCTCACGAATGCTACCCAGCTTGATTATCTGGTACGCTGCATTTACATCCGCGTTAATGCAGATGCCGGTGTTGCTTCTGAACAGACCTCTCCGGATCCTCCGATTCCTGTCATAGTATGCCGCATCCGGGATCTCTCCATCAAGATAACTCGTTCCGCTGGTGTAGCTCTCAGAGACGATCCTGACTTCGATCCCTGCCAGTCTTGCCTTGTAGGAAATCATGTCGACCAGCATCTTGTAAGGGATGGATACGAAGTTCTGGTTTGTTTTGTTTCCCATATCGCTATTTTGTTTCCATCCATGGTTATTGCCGATGACGATGACACCTACACCTGAGGCTTCTGCCAGATCCACGATCTTCCTGCTTGCCTTGTGCAGATAGTCCTTGACCTTTCTGTTTCTCTTTTCTGTCAGTCTCTCTATCCTTCTCGTTATGTCACGCTTGTTACTTGTCTTGGCCTCCTTCTGTAAGCGTGCTCTTGCTTTGTTGAAATACTGGTTTATTGACTTGATCGGACGCCCATTCACGATTACGGGTGTCATCTCCGAATTCCATGCCGCTGCGATAAGATTGTTCACTCCCAGATCTATACCCATAACGGTATCCGAGTCAGCCTTTTCCGCTTCCTGTTTCTCATACAGAAGAGAAACAAGAATGACATCCTTGCAGATCCTGATACGGATCTGCCGGGTGTTTCCGTGCCTGGCACGGATATGAATACCACTTAAGAACTTCGGCATCCGTATATTGCCTTGTTCATCCACATGGAAGTTCTGGCTCGTGATAACAAGCGCACCTCTCCCATCTTTGGAATCCAGATATCCGGGCGCATGGGGACGGCCCAGGAACTTGCCTGGAGCTTTCAAATACTCTGCAACTGAATTGTAGAAAGACTTCCACTCCCTGCATTTCTCCTGGATACAGATCTGGCTGCAGGTAGCATAGGGGACAGCCTTGTACTCGGAAGTACCTTTAAGATACC
>Ga0310691_10000970_pt1 | contig 47914 bp, 50 predicted proteins | sample 176DNAGHGlowgp2_FD_203887 | JGI IMG/M metagenome (GOLD analysis project Ga0310691, IMG submission 203887) | Sheep rumen microbial communities from Palmerston North, Manawatu-Wanganui, New Zealand - 1766 DNA GHGlow gp2 (v2) (version 2) | ecosystem: Host-associated > Mammals > Digestive system >... | reverse complement strand
CGGCAACGCATCGGTAAGTACGGTCAAGTACTTTATGAATACCGGAAGATTACCCCGTGAAACAGTGTCGTTCGACGGGCCATGAAGGTTAGCCACTTCGGGTCCAGCCAATGCACGAAGCATTTCCGGAGTCATATTGAAGTCAGCAGGAACCTGTACGCTCGGAACCTGTACGACGCCATGAGGCGGTTCTGGTAGTGAGGACTGCATCGGCGGCGGAGGCTGAGCGCCCGGCGGCATAGCTGCCGGGTTCACCACATGCTTTATTTGGTATTCATATGCCATTATTACTTCTTAACCTTGAAGCGGAGTTTAGAAACCTGGGAGATAAGATACACCAAAATGCGGCCAACGATGAAACCGTAGGTAGCCCACTGTGCGTACTTGAGTACATCGTCAACGGACGGGAGGCTCGGCTTCGGGAGCTTGACCTTCGGAAGTTTGAACTTAGGGAACTTGAACTTGGGGAGTTTCGGGAATTTGATAGCCATTGTATTTAGCCTCGTGTTAATGTTAAATAGAACGGATAGTCACCCATTCGATACGGGACGGGTAGACATCCTTGCGAAGGACAGCTGCGCTGTTTCCGTCTTCATCCAGGATTTCAGCACTGTCCAGCGATGTAACTTTCCTGTTCTTGAGAAGGGTCGTCGCTTCAGCCTTGCCGGTATCTACCGAGTTGGCGGTAAATTCGCCGGCGCAGAACTTGTTGCCCATCGTGGTGAACATGACCTTGAAGGTCTGCCTCTTGAAAGAAGAAGTGTCTTGCAGTGTAGTTTTCTTTTTTGACATTTGCTATATCCTTTTGTTACAAATATAGCAAAAATCACAGGGAAAACAGCTTCTTTATGCGAGTCCGTATACCGAATGTCGCATAAAGCCATATCAGCTTCCATTTGATTGCACAGTCTTCAGGTTTTCTGCAAGCCGTGATGCACAGTTCGATTAGTGATTTTGCCAGTCTACTGTCATTCGTCTTAGTAGAATTAAGGAATCCGATAAGAGAATCATCGGTAATTCCCGGGATAGACTTGGTTTTCTTGTCGAAATAGTTGTTGGATACCAACTCGATATACCACTGCCTTCCAGGAACACGGGCAACAATTGCGTCGTCATTGGTAACCATTATGACATCGCCAAGGTCAAACTTCGCCATGTCGGATATCGTAATACCACCCAGCATATGAATATCATCATCCGCGTGGCATACTGCATATGAACCGGTCAAATTTGCCCCGTCGACTGAATAAGGCGAAGGTGGATTTGATGCATTCTCAGCATTTAAACCCATACCACGAGGAGCATAATGATAATCGATGATTGAATTTGTTATGTGACAGTTGCTCAGCTGAGCTGGGCCTAGAATCCTAGACGAGAAGAGAAAGCAGCCATCGACCATTGTCGCTTTATGCAATTCAGAATCCTTGAACTCTGAATTATTGATTCGCAGATTATGCAAGTCGATGATTTGGGCCTCGGTATCGCCAATATTAGACCGATTAATGTCGACTTTTCCGCTTATGTAAACATTCATGCACCGTATCGTGCTATGCTCCATCTTTAACGAAGCAGAGTAAAGAAGTGCGCATTTTTCAGCAACCAATATCTTAGATTCACTCAAGCAGATGTTGGTATGGAAATCGGTGCTACCTGAGACCATACCGTTAACCTCCGAATGGCTAATAACCCCATAAAATCCACCCATTCGGCAATTAGACAACTTCGACCCGACAATATGCAAATTACCGGATACATAAGTATTGACCACCATAGAGGTTTTATCCGCCCAAGAATCATCTTCCTGTGATAGGCTCGAATCTTTATCTATGATAGCGCCAAGGTCACCCTTGGCGAAGAACTGACCGTCCCTCAGCGCCTTTATGCGGCGTTCAAGTTGGCCTTTATCGTTCTTAACGGTAACAATCTTGTATTTCTTCTTAAACATCTACTTATCCTTACTTCAATTGACATACTCCCACGACTAAAGTCGTGGGATTCTGGGAGTTGCCACGGATGGGCAGCATGTCCCACAGGTAGATGTCCCTACCTTACATAAGTTAATTGCGGCGTTTCTATCCCTATCGTGTTCTGCACCACAGCTAGGACATATCCAATGACGAATTGATATATCCTTCAATTCGTGGTTTTGATAACCGCATTCGGAGCATAGCTGACTGGAGGGATACCACTTATCCGCGTACATAACGGTCTTACCAGTCTTATGAGCTACATAATCGAGAATGCTCAAGAAAGTATTGAACCCGAAGTCATACATGGATTTCTTATACTTCTTGGATAGGTTCGCTAGGTCTAGCGTTTCAAACACCATCACATCGTAATCACGGCAGAACCGCCGAGCCAACTTCCAGTGCATGTCTGAACGCTGATTAGCTACTTTCTCGTGTAGTTTCTGCAATGTATGCAGTGAGCCTCGCTTACCTTTAGTCTTTCGGTATTTTTCCGATAAGTTCCTTAAAGAATTGAGATTCTTCCGCAAAATTTTAGGCATAGAACAGTCGTCGCCGTTAGAGGAAACCAAGAAGTCGTGCAGACTGAAGTCGAAACCAACGATTTCACCCGATTTAGTCCACTCTTCGTATGCTACTTCTTGCTCTACGACGACGTATATGTAGAAGCCATTACTCTTGCGCTTGACGGTGAGCGTTTTAATCTTACCGTTGAAATCCCTGCTGTTCCAGTAGGGAAACTCTTTCTTGCCTATCTTAACTCGATTGAACTCGTGAAACTTATATCCAGCCTGCTTCGTCGTGAACGAATGATATTTCGCAGTTTTCTGGAAGTGAGGAGGATTAGTCTTCTTCCCAGACTTCAAGTTTGAGAAGAACAACCGATATGCTCGGTCTATCCTGTCCGTGATGTCTTGGATGGCTTGCGAAGGAACCTCATTCCACTCTGGATAATGTCGTTTCAACTTGGTTAAGTGCTTCTGCAACTGATACTTGTTCAACATCTTATGGTAGATGCCGTAGTACCTACGATGCAAAGCTATACAGTGGTTGTATATCCGACCAGCAATAACAAGTATGCCGTCGAGATACTTCAACGCATCCCGATTGTACAACTTATACTTGTATGTCTTCAATTCAACCATAGATAAGCAAAATGTCCCCGAAACACTTAAAATTGGCAGTCAGCGTTCCGAGGACATTCTAAAATCTAACCTTGATAGGAGGACTGCCAAGAACTCTTATCATATATAAGTTTATAACAATATACAAAAACTTTTCCTATTTTGCAACTGTTTTCATCATCCCACGGCTGAAGCCGTGGGCTTTCCGTTAAGCGTAATAATCGGCAAGCTGCAAAGCCTGCGATATAGTATCGTCCATGTCGTTATACCGGTACATCCCAAGGCGCCCCGTGGGTACCACATTGGGCGGGAGCATTTCACGATACTTCCTGTACAGCTCGGAGCTTTCCTTGCTCTTCACCGGGTAGTACGCCTCTGTATCACGGGTCATTTCCTGCGGGTACTCGAAGCTCACTATGGACTTGGATTCCATCATGGCAAGCTGGTTCCACGGCTCGAAATGCTTGTGCTCGATGGTACGGGTGTAGTCCGGGTGGCGCTGGGTATAGTTCACTACGGCAACACCCTGGTAGTTGTCGGTATCCTTTTCCTCGGTAACGAACTTCAGGCTGCGATACGGGAGGTCACCGAGCGAATAGTCAAAGTATTCGTCAAGCCGCCCGGAGTAGAATACCAAATCAGCCCGGTCATTCCATTCGTCCTTGCACTTGAGGTAGTCCTCTCCGGTGATGACCTGTGCAACCCCGTCGAACATATTGGAAATCCAGTGGGTGTACCCGTTCTTCGGGATTCCCTGGTAGACATCGTTAAAGTAATTGTTGTCGAAGCGGAACCTGAGCGGGATGCGGGTAATGATGTTCGCGTCAAGCTCTTTACAGGACTTCCCCCACTGCTTCTCGGTGTACCCCTTGATGAACAGCTCGTAGATTTCCTCGCCGACCATCGAGAGCGCCCTTTCCTCGAGGTTGGTATAGACCAGCTTATCGAACTTCTTGGCGGATTCCTCGATGCGCTTCTTTGCGTCGGCTACGCTGAGCACATCGGGCCATAGCTTCGTGAAGGTGTTCATGTTGAACGGGAGGTTGAACACTTCCGGATTCGGGTGACCCTCGCGGGTAACCATAGCGACCGGGCTGTTCACGAACGGCATCATTTCGTCAAAAAGGTTGGCAAAATCCCATACCTTCTTCTCGGAGGTATGGAATATGTGCGCCCCGTACTTGTGGACATTTATAGTGCCCATCCGTTCAGTAGCGCAATTTCCACCCAGTTCTCCACGGCGTTCAATGACAAGGACTTTCTTGCCCGCGCGTCCGAGCTTATTGGCCAACACCGCGTTGAATAGGCCGGCGCCGACAAGGATAGCATCAAACTTTTGTTCTGACATTGTAGCTCCTCTTTGGAATGACAGCATCGTGTACCTCTGTCTTTACTTCGACTACGGTGGACTCTTCGTTCACCGGGGCCTCTTCCGGCTTCGGGTTTTCCTTGACCGGCTCGGTAAAGAACTTGATGAGCGTATCGCGGTCCATCTTGGTAAGGTCGAGGTCGACTTCACCCTGGTAATCCGCATTGACCGGATGGAAGCCAAATAATTTGAGGACAGCCACGAGGCTAATCGTGCGGCCAATCTGCATAATGAGGGAGTCTACCATATTTACGGTATCGCCGTTCTTCATCGGGGCGCGGTCGTTACCGGTAGCCTTACCGATGAGCATCACGAAGGAATGGTTAGCGATAGCAAGCGTAGTCCTCTTGGCGGCAATCCTGGAGTCAAGCTGAACGATAATCTCTTCGGGCTTTACCATGCAGTCACCGTTCGCCAACGGGCAGGCATCCTTCTTGGCGAAGAACATACGGTAACGGCCCTGCTTGTCCGAACCACTGAACTGGTGAAGATTAAAGATGACACCACCATTGGCATAGCCGCCGAAATAGATACATTCAGTTGCTTCCGGATTAGCATTCGTCATGTCCCCGGAGTGGCGCAGATGGAACATCTTCGTCGGGTCCTCGCCCGGAATATCCGACTTGAAGGTAGTATTCCAGGAAATGGTAGTTCCTTCCATAGTGGATGCCGAGAGGTCAAAGTCTCGCGTACCCCATTCATTTCTCCAGTATACCCCAATTACATTGTGCGCGTAGCGACGAAGCTTGGTACCCATCGGGTAGTCGCCGACGAAGTTCTTCTCGGAGGTCGGAAGCGCAACCGCGATATTATCGTCAACCTTGATGAACCCGGTCTTCTTCTTTTTGGTGATGAAGCTCGAGATGGACGCGATGATAAGACCCTGCACACTCTGGAGCCAGAGCATGGATTCCGGAGAACGCTTTGGAGCGTATCCCTTGCGGACAAAGAGTCTACCCGTACGGATAGTGTACACGCTATTCTGGAGAGGTCTCGGGGCGAGACGGTCAGCAACCGCCTGAAGGAGCCTGAGACGGCGGAACATCGGAGTCTTTTCGAGGGCTTCGGCAACAGCGTCAAGCTTGGCACGGTCACCCGGAACGAAAATGCAGTCAAGTACGCCCGGCTGATAGGGCTGTTTCAACTTCTTGGCAAGGTGACTGATGCGGTTGATTGCCATATGGACGGAGTACTTTTCAACATCGCCGTAGTCCACCCCGCGTAGCGCCATGAAGAGCTTCTTGAAACGGAAGTAAACGGTAGCAAGGATTTTATACTCGGTCTCGCCAAGTGTCTTGAAAATCTCGAGCAGTTCTTCATCGTTGTCAGTCGCTCGAATCTCCTGGCAGGTCTTCTTTGTGTTCACCAGCATCGCGCTTCCGGTCGCCACATACACGAGGTAGCGAACGAACTCCACCGGGTCTGTCGGGGTAGTTGCCGTATCCTGATAAATCAGGCAGCGCGCTTCCCTGTTGCGGATTTCCGAAATGTCGCACCCGCCGTGGGCCTTGATATAACCATACACGAGAAGCACCGTATCGGCACTAAGGGCAATCCCGGAAGCAAGCATCTTGATGCAGCGCTGCTTGAGTTCATCTGCAGTGACTGAAGGAATCGCGGTAAGCTTGCTGAAGTCGATTACATAGTTTTCCGGTTCGATTACCTTTTCGGTTTCACGGTTATTCGGCACATAGCCGTTCCCGCAGGCAAAGTCCGTCCCGTAGGTGGACATATAGTGTACCATCTGGTCGAACGCAAGCTGGACTTCGGAGCGGCTTTCGATATCGAACCAAGCCTTGTAGAAGGTGCTGTTCGGGTCGGTAGCAATATCGAGGAGCCAGTCGCGCACCAGTTCGGTACACGACTCGGGAGCCACAAGGAATCCCCTCATGCAGGCGAGGCGGTTCACCTCGTTAAAGCTTACAAGTTCCCCGCATTCACCGGGAACCACACAGTGGAACAACTTCAAAAGCTCCACCGGCATCACATATTTTTCAATAGCTTCGGACATCGTAAATCCTCGTAGATACAAAAAGTACCGGCCACAGCCGATACTTCAAATATAGCAAAAATACGGAAACCTTACGGTTTAAGCATTTTCCTGACAGTGGTAATCGCCTTGCCGAGAAGGTTCTGCCCGCGCCAGTTAGCCTCGTCGTCAATGCCGTTGGCACCCATAGGCATCAGGATTCCCCAAATTCCGTCTACCGGGGAAGCCTCGACGAAAGTCTTCCCGTCAAAACGAGGGTCGAGCAGCTTCTCCAGCAAATCCGGGTTCTGCCGGTACTTCTCGACATTGACCTGAATCATTATGTTGTACCGTACCTTAGCCCACTTCTCGGTATCAAACGGCTTCACCTGACGGCCGAGCGACTTGGCATCCATCGGCGTAGCGGCCTTGAGGATAGCGTCCGCCGTCCTAGTGTCGCCGAAGTAGTTCGCCTTCTCCCACATGAACGCCTGCTCCGTGCAGAAGAAAGTTTCCGTCTTCTTAGGCTTGCCGTCGTCGATATGGCTGGTGTAGATGAAGCTGCACCGCTTGAAGTTGGATGGCCATTCCTTGTAGAAGAATACATGCGTATCAGTGATATCCAGCATACTACCCCTAAGCGTCGTTGATGACGCGGCTGAGCCACCGTCCGAAACGGTTGTCGTACATATTAAGTTCCGGGAGTTGTTTGGCGATAGCATCGATACAATCGCTGACGCACTCCTCGATACCCTTGCGGCCATCCACATAGGCCACCGGGGTATTCCCGAGGAACTTCTCGGTCTCCGCATACGCGGTACGCAAAGTCTCGAGACGACCCGGGGTTTCCTTGAGCTTAGGCTCGCGGTCATAGCAGGTTTCTAGCGGGGTGTCCATGAAGATGTACAGGTCGGGCTGCTTAAAGATGTTGAAGTCCTGATACAGCTCCTCGCAGAACGAGTAGATGCTCGGGGAGAATGCCTTGGCATAGGCAAGTCCGCTCCAGAGGTACCTGTCGAGAAGAACCATATTCCCATTGTAGAACTTCTGCTGACGGAGGCGGCCTTCGAGGAAAAACACCTCGCGCTTGGCATCCTTGCCCTTGAACTCGTCCGAGTTGAGCCGGTCAGCCTCTTCGGTGGAGAACAGAGGTTCCTTGCTCCACTTGAATTCCGGGTAGCGCTTGGCGATAATCTTGGAAATCGTGGTCTTGCCGGAATTGTCCACGCCCTCGAACACGATAAGCGGATTATGCTTCATCCTTCGGGTCCCCCTTGTAATTCCGGAAACGGGTCTCCACGAGAGCACCGGTCAACCCACAGTGAACGATATTGTAACCCGGGTATTTGCCGGACGCATTGAAGTCCTTGGTATACGGGTCAATCTGCATCTGGATGGCCGGGGCGGTATACTGGATAAGCCCGGTACGATGGCAAATCTTGGTATTTGCGTGATGGTAATGGCCGCAGCAGACGGTAGTAACCTTAGCACTCTTCATCAGTACCCGGACGAACTCAAAGTTTACCGGAAGAGTAAACTGTTCCTGGTTCATAAAGCGGTGGAACGGACGGACGAGAGGCATATGCGTAAACGCAACCATCGGTTGCTCGCCGATATCTGGCATTGCCAACAGACGGAACAACCCCTCGACCGGATAGTCCTTGTGTGCGGTGTCAAGCAGGCATAACCTTGCATCGGAATTCTTGCCCCTGGCAAATGCGATAGCCTGTCCAGGAACATTAAACGAGCCATCAAACCGAAATTCGAAATGTGCATTACGGTCGTAGAGGTACGAGAACTTTTTCCGGAATGCCGTAAAAGCTTCTTCAAGGGCGGCACGGTTGTCGTGGTTACCCGGAGTTACCAAGATTGCCGGCTGAAAAGATTCGGGCAATTCAGCTCCGAACGCCCGTTGCAAGCCCTCGAAAAGATTAGTGTAGTCCTCGACCGTAGCATCATCTACGAGGTCGCCGGTAAGGACGATAAGATTGTAATGGCTATACTGTCTTCCAGCATCGCCCAGTACGGCGTCCAGGTTTCCCTGGACATCGAACATACCCTTCTGGTCCCCCTTGAGGTGTATATCCGAAAGTTGAAGTATTAGTGATTCCATAGGTTTCTAGGTTCCTTATTTATTTGTAAACAATCTTGATTACATGCGGTGTTTCCAAGAACACTCCCTTGATTATCTCGGAGACGACCTCCCATTCCAGCCGGTCAAGCCCGCAGCCGATTTTCGGCATCACGATGACCTTAGGCTCGGCAAAGTTAATCGCAAGGTACTGCCGAAACGCAACCAGGGACTTAGTGAGCGTAAGATAGGTCGGCTTATCCCACGAATGCTCCTTCGTTATCAAGTTAATGAAAGTCCCTTTATCTGTAACGACCGGCATCGCCATTCCCGGGAACAAGTTGAAAGTATTGCCTTCCGGGTTATTGCTGCACCTGTACCGGCACTTCTTTTCCGCATTGTACATATCGCGGATGATTACCGGGGCTATTCCGCTGCCCCATGCGAGGTCGGCCGCGATGCAATGGGCAATGATTACCCCGGCCGTATCGACGGTCGTGATGTCACGCTTTTCTTCAAAATATCTCATCTGCTTTAATTTCCTTCGTTATCAGGCGCGAATAGAGGTTCGCGTATGCGTTAAACTCATCGGCATCGATGAACGGCCCAAGATTCACTACCGGGTTGTTATGCTCGTTCACCACCTCGAATACACACTGCGGATGTTCTTTAGTAGCGCGGTAATAGGTATTCTTCTTGAGAAGGAGAATCTTCCTCGTCGTATATGGCGTATTAGCATAGTTGATTGCCATGCCATAATTGCCCTCGAATGCTATCCCGTAGCCGTTGCCCAGCTTAATTCTAGGGAAAAGCTTGCTGTCGGACGCGTCCTTAGAGCAAATTTTCTTGACCCATACGAGGAAGCGGTAATCCTCGTCGTGGTAGGCGTTCCATATCCGGGAAACCTCCTGCACACTCTCCACGCCTAGCTCGGGGTCTTCCGCTATCATATAACGGACGCCTTCCGGAATATCGACAATGCGAAGCGTGTTGTTGTCGTTCAGCTTGTCGAGCATCTTATAGTCGCCACCGAGAGCATCCACATAGGAAACAAGGGTGTCACGCAGTTCGCTACCGGTAGTGCCAAAAGAAAGGTTCACCGATGCGGTATCGGGCACATCTCCCTGTAGGGGATTCCCCGCATCGTCATAGCAGGACTTTGTAGCGTTAAAGTGGACGAGCCAAGCCTTGATGAGCTTGCTCGAACCCCCGAAAACAGCCAAAGCTTTCCCGTTGGAGTCCGCAGGTAAAAAATAAGGGTCGGGGGATACGGTATCCCCTACCCTTTCGGCCAAATACATTGCCGCCCCGAGAGATATCTGGGGTACGCCGATACTTGTCGAGACGAGCACCTTTGGCATTATACGCCCCACTTCGGAATACGGACGATATCGCGCTTGAACTGCGATGCCTTTACACGGGCCTGGATTTTACCCAAAACGCCAATATTAAGTGTTTCCGGATTATTGACATAAGTCCGGATGTCATCGTAAGTAAAGCCGAGGTTATCCTCGTCCGTCTTACCGCTAAGACCGTCGGACGGAGCCTTGTAGACAAGATGTTCCGGGAGGCCAAGCGCCATTCCCAGCTTGCAGACATCCTGCTTGAACAGGGTGCCAATCGGGGCCATATCGCCGGCAAGGTCGCCCCACAAGGTGCAGTACCCGACGAGAGCTTCAGAGAAGTTTCCCGTGCAGAGAACGCGGCCTTCACCGAGCGTCTGTGCAACCATGTAGAGCTTTCCCATACGGATACGCGGGGCGAGATTGATTTCCGCCTGACGGCTATCCAATGGCTTCGTACCGAGACCCTTGATGAGTTCAATCTGCTTCAGTCCAATCTGGTAATCGTCGTGGATATTGATTGTAAGCGTACGGGTAATCCCGGCAGCTGCGGCGCAACTGTGGGCATCGTCAAGGTCGGGCTGGACTCCGTTCGGGAGGAACACGCCGATTACCTTGTCCGCGCCGAAAGTCCTCGTGGCAATCTTGCCGACAACCAAGGAGTCGGTTCCGCCGGACATACCGAGGACGACAAATTCGCCGTGGCTTTCTTGCATCGTGAGCTTAAGCCACTGTCCGATGCTATCGGCCATTTCGATGAACTTGGCGGTTTCTTCTTCAGTCATTTTGTCAGGCTTGAGCATTATACGGCTCCTTTGTAAATTGTGGGAACGACATCGCAGAGCATGGAGCGAGCAAGCGTTAATGCAGCTTCCTGTGCCTGCTTGTTCTGTTCGGCGTTGATGAAGCAAGCCGCCGTAGCACCGTCGACCACCTCAATTCGAGCATCCGGGAGCCAAGCACGGTCGATTGCCCAGTTGGAAGCATCGCAGATATCCGTGCATGTACCAGTGTAGCGAATGACGATATTCTTGCCACGGGTAAGTGCGGCAACGGCATCCTGGTCCGTAGAGTCGATATCGAACATAACCTTCGGCCAGTTGATGAAGCCAAAGTTGTGCTTGTCGACGATGATAGCACCCTTCTTCTTGAGGGCAGCCATGATTCTCGGCTCGATTTCCCATCCCGGTGTGCCGTGGACGCAGTGAATCGGGAGACGCTTGCCTTCGATAGACTGGTAATAGGAATCATCGTCGAAGTGCGTATCGCGGGTGGCGATGATGATGCCGTCCCACGCCTCGATTTCGGCGATTACCGCGTCAATGATGGCTTCCGCGGCCGGATTCTTGAGGATTCCGGTAAGGAAGTCTATCTGCATGTCGATTACTTTGAGAATCTTGAGATATTTATCTGTCAGGTTCATTTTTTGCCTCTGTTGGTTATAAGCGTAATCCGCCGAAAAGGCCACACTGGTCTATTCGGTCAAGCGGCTGTCTCTTGATGCCATCCGGGAACTTCCTAACGAAGTCGTCGAGGATGCGGTTGTGGTGGAAAGCCAGCTGCATCTTCCGCGCATCGGAGATAGCAACCCACTGGACTTCCTTGGCATCATCGGCAGCTTCGGCCCTGATGATATGCGGAATTTCAACGGCGAGACCCACATCGTATGCGCCGTGGTCCGGCTTGATGCCTGCGCGGGGGTCCGTCGGATAGTAGACTCCGACACACTCGACTTCGGACTTGTCGATTGTGGTGATACTCGTCTCTTCCCTTACCTCGCGGAGTGCGGCTTCCTCGATATCCTCACCCGGGTTGGCGAATCCGCCCGGGAAGCACCAGTAGCCCATATACGGGCCATACTTCCTGCGGACAAGAAGGACGAATCCCTTGGAAACAATCAGAGTAGTCGCCGTCACGGAGAATGACGGGTAGTTATCCGGGTTTGCACGGGCAATCGCTTCCTTCTCGGCAGCATCGTATTCTTCCTGGGTAACCTGCCCGTATAACTTATGGTCCACAATGTACTCGAGGGCTTCGCCCGGAACATCGGTACCGGCATACATCGGGTTGCGACTGAGATTGATTCGTGCCTGCGTGGAGGAGGTAGCCGGAATCCTGGCATTGACAATCCTGAGACGATTTTCGACATCATCGTTAGGACGGTTAATCTTCCTGTCATTTAACGGAATGTCATTGCGCCCGAACACCATGAAGGAGAACTGGGCAAGAAGTTCCTCGCTATGTTCCCACCGGTGGAAGTCGTGGAGCATACGCCATTCATCGGCGCCCATGCAGATGGTTACCTTCGACGGGTCAAGCTTGAGGGTTTCCGTGAGGAACTGGTATGTGCGCACCGGCTGTTCAACAATCTGAACAACATTATCATCCTCGGCCCATCGGTCGGAATAACGGCAAAGCTCCTGGAATACGGTACTGAGCATACGCTTTCGTGTGCCTGCCCTTACAGTATATTTCTTTTCATCATTATTACTTACCATAAGGATGAGCGCAACCGGAAGAGGTCTATCGATAACAATCGGTGCAAACCTTTCGTTGGCAATCGCAATCATCTGGGCCAATAGCGCACGGATAATTTCCTTGTGGCCGGTTGTCACCGGGTCGAACGCTCCTCCGTAAACAAGTATATGCTTCGCCGTGAGGATATTGTCATACAGGACGACCTTATCCTTGTCCTTAGCCGGATTAGCGCGTAACGACATAACCGCAAACGACTTCTTTGCAAAGGACTTGGCAACTTCAACCGATTTTTCAAACACCGTGTGAAAGAGGTCGCTCGGCGTGAAATCGATATCACACGACTGGAGCACCCTAGAGGTCCTCTGGCGACCCAAATCATTAAGCTGTCCTGCAGCTTCGGCAATTCCATAGGCTTCCTTGCGGTCGACAAAACGGAAATTGCTGCTATCTTCGCCGGCAATAAAGCCAGCACAGCTAGGAACATCGCTTGCGACCCATTCGTATTCATCCCTGAGAGATACCAGGGTCATAGACGCATCGCCGTGGTCCTTCGCGACGGCAAACGGCTGACTGAAATTGGGGGCAAACCCCTTGAATGCACAGATAATCTTTTCCATAGTCCAAATATAGCAAAAATCCCCGTTTCCGGGGATTCTTTTTGGGTCTAATCGGGTAGTCCGGTGTACTTCTTTCCGGTAGCCACGCGCTCTATCTTCGGCATCGTGAGCTTTACCGCCATAAAGTAATCCTCGCCCATCGGTGTCGCGTCCGGGATAGCCCTTACCGCAATCAGCGAAGAAGACTCGTCGCGGTATATCTGGACATACAGCTCGCCGTTCTCGCCGCGGTCACCATTGTAGTACAGGAGGCGCTGCCCATCCTCCGTGCAAAGCCCCTTGCGGAAATCCTTGTCCAGCGTCACGTGGAGGACATGCGTCTCTGGGTTGTATGAACGCTCGCAGCCGGGGCCGGAATACCCTTCCACCAACGCAAGCAGCATATAGGCTTCGTCAATGTGGCACTGCGATGCAACCATAGGGTCATGCTGGCGCAACTGGTAGTGAACCTCGGTAAGCCTTGCGAGAAGCGCGGGAACCTTCGGGGAACGGTCCGCGACCGCCTGCATCGCGCCGTTCAGCGTATCCCAGAACACATCAAGGATGTCCAGGGTCTTCGAGCGGAATTCCCGGTATACCCTGTCAATATCGGCCTTGCACTCGCTGTACTTGTCGATGACCGTCTTGGCGGCACGGGCAATGTAGTCGAAGTCGCTTTCGTCAGGACGCTTCGCCTCGTCGATTACAGTGTAGTCATCGAGAAGGCATTCCACAATCCTTTCAGGACCCTTTACATTGCACCGGAACCCAAACTTGCGCGGAACCACGATATCGTTGTCCACAATATTAATCAGGGAATTCGCCCCGAGCATGGAAATCTTGTGGATGCCCTCGATATTTTCGTTTACGAGGATGCTCCCGTCAAGCATTCCCTGCAAAGTCTTCCTCCCGGGATTAAACCATTCTGCGGACGAAACCTGTGCCATCAGGGCATGATACCGGTTCATCGCAACCTTGGCTTCTTCTGCCGTATCATCGGTAAAGGTATGGTCCTTGAAGTCACGGTATGAAGGCTTCGGCTTATAGGTCTTTTCATTATCGAGAGTCATCCCGAATTTCTCTATAATGTAGTTCCTTGCGTCGGCGATAGCCTCCTCGGGCCGTTTCATATCACGGTTAATCACCATAGCCTTGCCGTGGGGCTGCCGCTTGTTGAACTTGATGCCGAACCCGTATCGGGTAACATTCAGCGTACCGACGACCTTGCAGGCATTCTCGCCATCCGTATCGACAATATCAGCGGAAAAAAGAAGGAATGGCTTTGGAGCCACCCCTTCCTCGAATATCACGGTACGCATTAGGCAGCCACCTCGAACTCGTCGATGATGTTGCCCTTCGGGTCGAACTTAACCAGTTTTCCGCCGTAGATAATCTCGTCGAGCTGCTTACGGCTGAAGCGGTCAATCGGAGCCCAGTTGTAAGCGAGCTTGGTATCGATGATTGTCTTCTGGTCAGTGCACATGCACTTACCTTCACTGTCGGAAAGCTTGACGACATGCTGACCGTTGCATTCAGTGACCTTCATCACGATGGACAGCGGCTGCTTTGCACCCGGCTTGCAGCAGATTGTGGCAGAGAGGAATGTACCAATGCCGAATGCGACATTGATATCCTTGTAGAACTCCCAGGCAATCTCGAGTGCCTTGTCAGCATCCAGGCTGTCGCTCCAGCAGGCCGTCTTGGACTTCGGGTCGACCTTGCCACGCCTGTAGTGGTCAATGAGCATGTGGCCCCACTTGAACGGGTCGCCGCTGTCGTGGCGGCAGCCGTCGTAGAGCTTCATGAAGGAAACGTCGAAGTCGCGGAGGAACGCAGCGAAACCGAAGTTGTCGCTCAAGGCGATACCGAGGGAACCGCGGAACTCGTCATCCCAGTTGGAGAGGACCCACTTCTGGGCGTCCTTCAGGCGAATGCCCTTTGCCTGTGCGATTGCGTAAAGCTCGTGGGCGAATGTGCCAATCGCCTTACAGTCGCACTTGATTGCAAGCCAAACGTTGGATGTTCCCACGAACGCCGGGCAGAACTTGAGGAGGTACATGACCATGTACTCGTTCCACTCGTTGCTGATGCCACGGCGGACACCGAAGTCGGAAACCGTGAAGCGGCATCCTTCGCGCCAAGCCTTGTTCCACTTGACGACGACTTCCTCGAGGTTCTTCTTGGCGTATTCCCAGTCGAACTCCTCGCCCTCGAAGTAGAGCTGCTGCACAATCTGCAGCACATAGATTTCGAACCAGAACACATCGAGCTGCGGACCTTCGGCAACGATGCGGACGCCGCCGTTCACAGACGGGTCGGCGAACACGCGGATGTACTTGCGGTCAAGCTGGAGCTTCTCGAGGTAACGGATGAAGTCATCGCTGAGCCACGGGAGCTTCTTGCGGATGCCCTCGATTTCTTCCTTGGTGTAGCGCAAGGTGCAGAGCCAGTCGAGTTCGGCACAGATGTCCTCAATGAGGTAAGTGAGGTCTACGCCCTTCGTACGGAGGCAGAATTCCCATTTAGCCTTATCATTATAACAGCGATGCTTGTAGAACTGACCCATTGAGTATTTATAAGTATCTGTTTGGGTCAGATGCTCAATGATATGCTTATCCGGGTTGCGCCGGGTAAACTTCTTGATAGCCTTCGTGATAATCTTCTTGCGCTTCGGACGGGTCTTGAACGGGTCAATTCCCTTCTTGAGCAACGCTTTATCACTAAGTTTACGGTTCATTTGTATCTCCTGTTGTTAAATTTTCAAAATGGTCAAAGAAATCCCATATAGTCGAATGCGAATATAATGCATTTGTCGACTTCAAATATGGCAAACGCTTAATCATACACTTATATGGGAGATATTCCTTTTTATCCGGGTCGTAAAAAACACCGAATTCTCGCTGTTTCCATCGATATGCCGTATTAGCATCATATAAATCAGCTAATTTAATTCCATTTACATATACATTTCTCTTTGACGACCGCCGTAAAAAAGTTTCATTTGTGCCATGCTGTTTCGCTATAGTCCGAATAGAATCATATGTCTGCACAGCACTATCACCATTTTCAAAGATAATCGTATGCAAAGTTCTAAGATGATGATGCTCGCACAAATGTTTCCGATGAATAATGCCTTTGGACTTTCCACGGTTACCTTGCGATATCTTCATTCTAGTTTCAGCACTATGAACATAACCTTTCTTTTTACGATTATCAGCACCTTTTCGAGCACTTTCTTTCGTACAGCCACCTTCACCACCGGGACTAATATTATACCCATTTGGTACCATAGTATTTAACAGGTTAATGTAATATTTTTCTCGCTCTGATACGAAAGAATGTTTTTCGTCGTCATCAATATATTCTAAGATTGTCTTATCAAAGTTTTCCTTCCCATACTTTTTAATCGCTTCTCGAATAGCCAATCCTTTTCCTAAATATCGGCGAAACGCTTCAGGTTTATTGGGTAACTTATGTTGCCCAATATAACACTTATGCGTTATTCGATTAGTTATCTTATAAATATAGTACTGCAAAACTTATTCCTTCATATTACTCGTATCAGAATTCCTCGATTCGAACTGTATAGCGTCCTGCATTTTCAGATTCTCCAAGGTCACCTTGCGCATGCCCTTGTAGATATTCTCGCGGATAGCCATCCAGCCTTCCTCGGATATAGGACCCTTCAATGCCCACCGTCCCGCCGAAGCGGCCGCGCCGATGACCGTCGGGTAATCATCGAACTCCTCTCGGGCCAGCTCGTAAACCACCCGACCGGCGTCAACCTTGTCACTAACACATCTGTCGGCGAATCCCTGTATGCGGGTACCCAGGCTGTCAAAGGTTTCGCTGAAGCTTTTCAGGAACGCCTTTATGTCCACCAGTTCCTCCGGGATGCTCCTGACGGTTTCGTCCGGGAACTTCCCGTCCTTCCACGAGAATATATCTAAGAGGTTCCTCGGGGTGAGACTGTGGAACAGCTTCTGCGCGGCAAGGAACTCCGGACCCTTGAGCTTCACCTTGAACCCGTCGCCGTAGGTAAGGACTAGCCCTTCCTTGCTTGCCGGCAGCTTCTTGACATACTCGCAGGTAGCCTCGAAGGACGGAAGCTCGATGCGCTCGGCGAGAGGCACTCCCATCGCCTTGGCCATCGTCTTCAGGTTCTCGTATGGATATTCCCTGCCGGTAGCATTCAGTATTACCCCGGTAAGCACACAGGCCTCATAGTCGTACCTGATAGGATGGACATCCTCCTTGCAGAGAATCTCGAACATATAGGTACATCCGGAAGCCATGTAGTTCTGTATTTCCCTCTCGCGGAGCCACTTCTCGGCCCATTCGCCCTGGAAAGACATAAATGCACCCGAAGTGGTTACCATAAGGTTCCCGTCGACGATACCCGCGATGCACAGCGAACCGTCAAGCTTGTCAGTCGCGCTGAACCATCCGTTCGGGTCGAACTTCGGCTCGTACCCGGGAATCTTGCTGAGCAGGTCGAACAGCGAAGTATGCTGCATCGTCTCGCTGTAGAGTTCCCCAAAGTTGAAGAACTTGGACCACGGGCGTAGTACGCACTCGCCGTCGCTGACCCTGAATACATGCCCCCTCGAGTTGAGGGTGATTTCGTCCCATCGCTGGTCGTATATCGTGTACTCGGTATACTTGAACTTGACATATTTCCTGTCAGGAGAATAGGTCATGTTTAAGTCCGGGCCGTCTGCACGGGCGATATACTCGGAAAGCGGAGGTAATTTTTCTACCATAGGTTTAAGCTCGCTTAAAATTTGTTATCTTCAAATATAGCAATTTTACGGGCGGGGAGCGCCCAATACCGAACCTATGAAATACAAGTGTGTGTATCCCAACTGCGATTACGAGACAAACGAGCGTTCACTTATCCATTTCCACCATGTAGTCCCGAGGGAGCTCAAGAGGAAGCTCAACAGGAGGCTGACGCTTCCTTTCTGCCCGATACACCACAACCTCATATTCCACCCGGACGCCCAGAGCGGCCAGCACTCGGAAATCAGGGAAGGCTCCCTTGTCATCGAGCAGGTGGCCCCGACCAATACGGGCAAGGCGATTATCTACAGGGACATGGCGGGGAACGAAATAACGGTCAATGTGGATGTCAGGAAGGTCACCGCGGGGACCATATCGGTGCTACGGTGGGATATAGTGAACGGTCTGACCGAGGAAGAACTCATCGAAAGCGACCCGAAGATTGAATCCGTTGTCGACCGTAGGGGATACTGCACAGATGGGCACTCAATATACTTCACCGACGGGTTCCGCCATGTGGCAGCGGACCTCCTCAGCGGAATCATCTCCACCTACATAGCCAAGATGGAAGGCGAATACGAAAAGGCCCTGGCAAAAGCCAAGACCGACCGCGACGAACTGGACAAAATCTAGTTCTTCACTTCCTCTATCTTGAGCAGCTCGCGCATCTTCGCGTCGATGATATCGAATGCCGCCGTCAATCCGCTGTTGAACCCGGTACCGTAGGCGTCGATGACACCCTGCGATATGTTGCGCGTAAGCTCCTCGGAAAGCGCTACCCCCATTTCTTCCGGGGTAAGTATGTCCGCTTTCTCCTTATGAATCTTCTTCGCATTCTTTTCGTAGGTATTGAGAATCTTGACAACAATAGTCTCTAGAGTCTGCTTATTCCCGTCAATCGCTCGGGATATCAAGTCGGCGATTTGGTCTTTGGAAAGAGAGACTTTAACCAGCCCCTCGATTGGTTTATTTTCGTCTCCATTGGTTCCATCCATATCAGTTACTCCTCCTTGATGTCAGGAATGTAAAGGTTTGTAATGCCGTCATCCTTGACAAGGGAATGACCCTTGGAGTCCGTCCCGAACCGCTCGGTGAATGTCTTGGTGTTAAACGGCTTGGTAATCAGGTGAATTCCGGTGCGGCTATGGAGGACAGCAATTTTCTTGTCGCCATTGACCGGTGTGCAGGCTTCGTTGATGAACTTCATGTAGGTTTCGGAAATCTCCTCGACCGAACGGAACCCTTCGACATCCGGCTTAACAAGGTCCGCGTCGATATCGATAATCCACTTGGCCGTCTCGCGGGCTTCTGAACTGTACAGGCCAAGGGCATTGCTATATAAGCTTGCAGCAGACTTCAGCCGAGGGAACTTAAACGGCTTGCCGGTTGCCGGGTCGACACGGTTGCCAACCATTATCATCGAAGCATCCCCGTGGCGGATAGCCTTGCGGATAGTGGCGTTATACTGAATTTCTCTACGGAGAATCTCAATCTGGACATAGAGGTTAGCTTCCTGTACATTCCTCTGGTTGAGTCGGATGAGTGCGCGGGCGCCGAGACGGTCACATTCCTCCTTGATGCGGTTCTTGAGCGAATCCCACTGCTGGAAGGACTTGATGTGGTAGTCGCGAATATTGCGTTCGCCAGTAGTCCCGTGGTCCTTGCCGCGCCAAATAATTTCGACGAAGTACATATCGCCGTTGAGTTCAAAGTGGATTAAGTCCCTAATCCTATCAAAATTGTCGACCATAATTTTTCCTTCAAATTATAGGGAATCGAGTTCCCACTTTACATAATCGGTTGCTTCCCGTAGCAAAGATAGCAATTCCTCGGCAACAGGAGGCTCATACTTGCACAGCAACTCGTTGATATTCAAGTCTTTCTCGACAAAATACTTGGGGTCGGACCACAGCAGGCATATTTCGTACTGCCCCTTGGTCAGCTTCAGGAATTTCTTCGCCGCTTCAGTCTCGGCAAGCGCCGCAGCAATATACCCGACATTCAAATCGGATATCTTGATGTGGTTGCCGTACCGGTATGTTTCCAAACGCATATCGCTATACGGCGTAACATATATCGCATAATTCTTTGGCTCTTCTGCCGGCCCCCAACTGGAGGAGGCATCCTTCTGGCCAACCCGACGAAGCACCGAGGTAGACCTCCTTAGTATCCGCCTAAGCCAATGAAGAGCAATGAGCAGATATAGCGCCTTCTTCAGCACAGTATAGATTCCCTCGCCTTCTTCAGCTTGAGATAGGTGTGGACATTGTAGTGGGCACAGGGATTATCCGGGTTAGTCTCGTTGTGGTCCGGATAGAAGTCAAGCACATAGCGGGTGACTGCCTGGGAACGGGACTTGCCGGCCCTGCAGTGAACCATTATGTCCATATCCTTGTGGGACTCGATGAACCGGACGATTTTCACGGCAGTTTCATTGGTTATCCCGTGGGCGGTCAGCGGCTCGCTGTGGTCGCCGTCATCACGCATATCGAAATAATCGACATCCACCGTTATATCGTCGAACTCTACATTGAGGACATTTTCGTGGTCCTCGGCGAAGAAATGCGGGTCGCCGTCACCGAGAACCCGGTTAGCCACTTCCGGGTTGCAACAGATGGAAATCACGGCGAAATCCTTGGGAGGGTTAGCGTCGTTGAACCCATGTTCACGGCAGTACTTTTCGAAGTTTCGCTTGCTAAAACAGATTATCTTCATCGGTGGCACCTACTTGAGCTAACGGGGAATCCTGAGTTTCTTTCCGCACGGACACTTGAGAACCAAGTTCTTGTATCGTTCAAGCTCGTCCTTGAGCATCTTGTTCTCGTTGCGCAAGGCGGCAAGCTCGATTGCAATCTTGTTATCGACTTTAGGGGAGCCGTCCGGGTTCATACCGCAGGCACCCATAAGATTTTCGAAGCTGAACGAATTATCAGCAGCCATGTTAGTCTCCTTATTCAGTTTTGGCGGGCTCTTCCAGCTTGACCGCCCCTATTTCGGCAAGCCGCAGCATAGACTTGTCGAAGAAATCCTTTGAAATCTCGCACCCTACGAAATCTCGCTTCTTGTTGAACGCAGCCACCGCCGTACTGGCGGAACCGGCAAAGCAGTCCATCACAAGGTCGCCTTCGTTGCTGTGTTTCTCGATTAAGTCCTCGAGCAACGCGACCGGCTTCTGCGTGGGATGGAACCGGCCCTTGTCGTGACAGATTGGATACCGGTAGACTCCGTTATCGTACTCGGAATGGAATGTAGGGCTTCCGCCCTTTACGCCAACCACAGCAATCTCCCTGGAATTAGTCAGGTAGTTCTTCTTGCTATTGATTGGAACCGGATTCGTCTTAATCCACTCGATGAAGCGAAGCTGCTTGAACTTTGCCGCCTCGAAGTACTCCTTGAGGGTGGTTATCTTCCACAGGTCGTAGAAGCAGATAAGCGTACCGCCCTTCTTGAGTACACGGTAGCACTCGCGGATTACCTCGTCGAGACCCGTAAAGCAGGAATCCCAGTCTCCGAAGTTCATCGACACGCGGAAACGGTCGGTATCCCTTCCGGTAGCTTCGCCCGAGGCAAAGTTGGTTTCCCGGGATACCTCGTACGGGGGGTCAATCAAGGCAAGGGACACTGACCCGTCCTTCAGGGTCTTCAAGTAGTCAAAACAGCTCTGGTTCACTAGTGCAACGGCGCACATCTTTTATTTCCTTCCATAGGTATGTATTGCCAGTTTAGCAGGTGGCGCCGCTTATTCCAGCGCGACTACCGGATGCCCCTCGCACAGCCCGTGGTAGACATGGTTGGCCGTGTAGAGCTTTTCCGCCGGTATCGGGGCGTAGGCGACTTCCCAGGACACATTGTTCTGCATCTTGAAGTCCTTCCACGGGAGGGAGCTGAACCTTTCCTCCTCGTGGGTATGCCCGTGGACAAGCACGGTCTTCTCCGGGTCGAGCTTCTGCCGGTACGCCATCAGGTTCTTGGAATCCGGACGGTCAACCTGGCGCTTCGAGAAGAACGGGAGGTGTTGGCAGAAGTACACCTTGTCGCGCCAGCGCAGTACGGCGTAGTCCCTGATGTCGACCAGGCCACCATGTACGCTCTTGTCGTGGTTCCCGCGAATATACAGCTTGATGCCCGGGAGCGGCCCGTACAGCGCATTGAACTTCTCGTCGAATTCCTCCTGCGTATCGGAGTGCCCCATCAAGAAGTCACCGAGGAACACCACGACATCATCCGGCCGAATCAGCGTCATCCACTTGTTGCGCATGTCATCGTTCATTTCCTTGGTAGTCTGGTATGTTCGGATGCGCTCGAAGTGCTTCGGGGACGCCGGAGTGAGCTTAGCGTGATTGAAATGGGTATCCGATATGAAGAACAGCCTGGAGCTATCCGGGATGACCTGGGAGAAATATGTTCGTTCGGACTGTTTGTCCGGAATTGAGAGATTTAAAACTTCAGACATTGTTAGTTTCCTCTGGGAGTCTTCGGCGGTTCCGAAGTTCTCCCGGTGTGACACGGTATACCGGCAAGCTCGAAAACTCGTCTGGGAGCGACGCCAGCAAGTCGATGAACATTTCATCGAGCTGCTCGTCGGTTACCGGGTCGTGGAGATATTTAGAATCCTTGAAGCATTCCTCAACTTCCTTCACAAGGGAATCGCTCAGGTTCATCATATCTTCGTATGAATATGTACCCTTCTTGATACTGAGAAGGTAATCGCGCTTGTCGCTGCAGTCTACCGTCACTTTTCCGGTAAGCGCGATGTTCTTAGCTGTAAGCAGGAGACGGATGCAGTGCATAGTATTCTTTGCATCGTATCCCTTGCCGTGTTTTTCGGTTTCCGCATACCTGACCTCGTTGCGTTCCTTCTTTACCCAGTTCCAGTAATGGGTATGTTCCTTGCAGTCGTGCGAGAACGCGTCAGGGTTGAATGTCAGGAAGGCAACCGGATTGAGCCCCTTCGGAATATGCTTGGCAAGCTGGATATCGCAGGCCTTCTTTTCGTCCGTGACGACGCCGTATGCCCAGCGCCATTTGTGTTCAGGAATTTCCTCGGGCGGACGGTCTGGCTGCAACAAGGAATAGCTAAGTCCTTCAGCTTTATCCTGATAGTACAGCGCATAGGTATTCTTGCAGTGGTCAATCTTTGCCAATCCGTACCACTTCTGGTCTTGTTTTGCCAGAGTATCCTGCTCGGCTAGGAACTGCTTGAACGGCCTGCACTTGATGTCCTGGCCGTACACATAACAGTAATCGAGAACCTGCGGAGCTTCCTCGGGGCACGGGTTATTCATTTTCTTGTTGAGGCCGTACGCGCGGCTCAACTGAGTCTTTGCATATTCCTGGTAGGACTTGAGAACTCGAGTCGTAATCCAGATATCCTTCGGAATCGCGTCGAAAAGTTCCTTACCCTTGAGTATGCACCTTTCGGGGCTATTGAGCAACTCCAGAGCGTTCGGGTTGCCCTGCTGCAAATACTGGAGGAAGTTGGAGAGTTCCCAGTATTCGGTGTTGTTCTTGTCGTCAGCTACACGCATATCCGGCTTGAACGACAGCCTTTCCTTCATCGGCAGCACATAGACGCCGCGGACATCAGTATCAGATGTCTCGGTGGCAAGCCCGAAAGACTGGCTGCCCACGACAGCTTCCATGAGTATCCAGCCCTTTTCCTTGAGTTCTTCAATAGTCATATTTTTACCTCTGATTCAAATATAGCAAAAAGACCGCCGTGGCGGTCTTCGTTGTTACCTGGCGACCTTCGATATGTTCGCCATAAGGTAATTGTACAGGGAGTTCGCATTCGGCGCATTATTTAAAGTCACACAGTCGAACTTGGCGTGTACACGGTATTCCGACTTATCATTAAAATGCGTTGACTCGACCTCCATAGAAATACCTAAATTCATCGCAGTCTTTCCAACATGCAAACAGATTTCGGTAACATAGCTACCCTGGCATTCAAACTTGAGTTTCAACGCGTTGCTGACAGTCAAGTCGCTAGTAAGCGTAGCATTTGGGTCTCCGTTGATTATCGGCTCAACGATGTAGCTCGGGAGGTCGTCCCAGAACTTATCATAAGCCGTTATGGCCGCAGGTTGCGGTACTTGAACAGGTTCCGCAACGGATTCCACCTGGATATTTTCCTGTGGCTGAGCCGGTATCTTATGTCTAGGAGTTTTGGTAGTCATAATTAAACCTTCCTTATTAAATGTGGCCGTCAGAGGTTCCGAAGCAACGAATCGGAGAATACTCGATTAAATATGCCCAATCGTCGCCGACCGTCGTAATTTCGCCGACAAATACCGATTCCGTAATGCCGTCAAGCTGGAGTATCTTACGGTTATACATATTGTTCTCGAACGAGAAAACTTCGGTCTTAAGCTTATTGACCAATTCGTCGCAATGGGCCAATACTGCTCGTGCGAGCAGTTGTCTTAAGGTCTTCTCGTTCATATTCAGCCAAGGTTCACGAGTCAATTCGCTGTTAAAATTGTTGGCATAGAATCTTTGCACATCGAGAATACCTGAAATATCCACCGAAGCAACGGCCAAGGTCGCTGCCTTATAGAACTTTGCCGCATCGACTTCTTTGGCTGAAGCTTTAGGGTATATTGTCTCGAGGCCGCCCGTCTTTGGCGGTTCAGCCGTTTCGACCGGTTCTTCGGAAACGATAGCTTCCGGCGCTTCAGCGTCTACCGTGGTCACCTTGATAGCATTTGCCGCCTTCTTTACGGGAGGATGCACGACAGGTTCCGTATCATGAGAATCGTGCGGGTAATCACGGTCGACTACGGATATCGGCTGGCCGAAAGATTCGGACGCCAAAGTATTATATAGTTCAATTGTACCGATTCTAGCCAACAAGTCATTCATCATGATTGACGGTGAGCCAATCGTGGCGGCAGGAATATTATGCCATTCGGCAACATCAGGGTATACGGAATTATCATACAACAGTCCATCGATATACCCAAGTTGAGTGTTATGTCCAAAACAAGCGCACAGCCAAATACTATAATCGTTGTATTCAAGTATATAGCCGGAATCAATCTTTTTATCAGTGGATAAAAAGTCTGCATAATCGCGCAAGCACAACGAACAATTAAAAGTCCATTCTGGGTAGTTGCTATCGTAAAAACGCGATTTCCCAACACGGTCAATATAGGGAACACCCGAATTATTTTCAAGTGTAACATTAAGTTCTTTCTTTAAAAGCTCATTAATGGCGTCACAACGAGATGCAACTGAATCTAACGGTTGCTTACCGTCCTTTCCCATTCGATATAAATATGATAACGCCTTGCCTAATGCAGAATCGGCTAATGATTCAATAAAGCGTTCTTGATTAGTAACAGTCTTATGTATGTAGAAACTGATATTATAAGTAATTTTCATACTTCAAATATAGCAAAAACTACAGCTCGAGCAGTCGGTCCAGTTTCCCGGTCTCGACCATCGTGTCGATTTGGGCATACGCCCTTTCGATAACAGCCAGTCCACCATCGATATCCTCGTCGCCGAACAGCAGCACGATGTCGTCATCAAGGTCGATTGACATGCTGTGAATCTGGTCCCCGAAGCATATCGTCCGCTTGTTTGGCGCAAGCACATCTATGTAGCAACGGTCGACACCGGGGTTGAATACCATCGGGTACCCGTGGATGTCGCAGTACTTGACGAGCTTCATTATACGCTCGTCTTCCCCGGTCCACTCCAGCAGATTCACCCGGGCTGTCTTAGACGGGTCAAACGGTCCATTCTTCGGATTCATCTTCTGTCCCCCACAAGCTCGGAAAGCGTCTTGAACTCGCCCTTGTACAACCCCTGCGACCTGAGCAGGTACACCAGCTCCCTGCGCTTAGACTCGAGCAGCTTCAGGAATGCGTCATGCTGGTAAATATTGGATGGCCGAGGATGCTCTATATGGCACACACCGTCCCGTTCCATGACGGGCGTCGTCCGGATGGGAATGCCACCGTAGAAGCACTCCATCCCGACGAAACCGTCCTCCCCTCCCCATCTCCCGGCAAACGCCGGGCTGAAAACGGAACGGTGGCCATACAGTTTTCCGTTAAGGTCGCAAAGGGCCTTGACGGCCTCCCCCGTAATACCGAAGTTGCAAGTCCATACCACCCCGGAATCGGCTATGTACCGTTCCGAAGTCACTGTACCCGGCTTGTCCGTAAAAATAGGAATCGGACGAGAAGCTATCGCCTCCCTCTGGTCGTGCGAACCCCACTTGCATTCCGTGCGGCGCCCCACGGTAACACACCCGGGCTCCATTGCGGCTACATGGGATTCAACCATCTGCGGCAACGGAATGCAGTCGCCGTCGGTAAATATCACCAGGTCGCAGTCGTACAGCATAGCCAGGGCCAAGTCACGACACCTCCCTGCGCCAAACGGGGGAACACCCGGCATCATCGGCGGCCGCCCCATCGGATTCACACGGGTACTTACCGCAAGGAACTCGCATCCCGGGATTGCCGAGTACGCCCTGTTCACGGCGACACGTTCGACAATTGACGGCCGGTCCATCACCACGAGCACACGGTCGGGCTTCACCGTCTGGGAAAGAACGCCTTCCACGATGGCGGGGGCGTACTTTTCCTGTTCCTTGCACAATATAGCCAGGGCTACCTTCACTTTTTCCTCTCCTCGCAATGCTTGCGATAGACTTCAGGCGCATTCATCCCGACATCCTTCCAAAGCCCGTTATCAAGCACATGCTGAACCGTGCCGACAAGCTTATTAGCCGGGCACTCGACAATAGCCTTCCCGAACTCGTTATGCGGGCTGCGCTCCGAAATGACACAAGCGCCATTAATTACTGGATAGAACATACGAACCTGTTCCTGCCGGCAGCCATCAACGAAAGAATGAACATTAAGAATTACCTTCGAACGGGCAATCATATCCTTCAGCTTGTCACCGGAAACCCCGGTAGCCCAAACTGTAGAATAAGAATTCCAGGTATTCGCCATAAGGCCACCGAGAATACTCATCCGGCGCGGAGTAGGGAAGCCATAGAAAAGGATGTCGATGTCCTTATCCTTCGGCTCTATATCCTTGAGCGCATCGCAGAATACCATCGGACGGTAAACCGGTTTGAACCGGTGCCGGACCATCCACTCCATATTCGACAGGTCGTATTCCCATATCTCGTCGGCGTTCACCAGCCAGTTAGCCGAATGCGCCTGCTGCGGTGTACGCGGCGCATTCCCCCAAGCCCACTTGGAACTGTCAAACATCTGCTCCAACTGGTAGACAATAATCTTCTTCCCCGGATACCTCTTCCGGAGATGCATGGGAAGATACTTGGCGACATTGTAGCCAAGCACCACGACAGAATCGTCATAAGCCTTGTCCCCGTCGTAGAGCGCGTGAAGCATACGTTCCACTTCGGAGAACACGACCTTATTTTCGGAAACAACTATCATCTGATTGCCGAGAAGTCAAAGAGACGGAGGTCGACCACCTGCTTGCCATCAGTGATGAAACTGTAGCTGGAAGCCGGGAAGCCACCATGAAGGTTATTGAGGGCGTATTCGTTAGGACCAATCATACTCGGGTTGAAGTACACCGGAGAGACCGTGCCCGGAAGATACCAGAGGCCGCCGATGTGCCAGTGACCCATAATCGTAGCGTCAAAATTCTGACCCGTGGCGCCGAAGATGGCCTGGTCCTTGAAGTTGTCGCGGATGACGGTGGAAAGCGGGGAAACGAATGCCGAACCGCCCTTGAAACGGTCGCCGTGTTCAATCTTCCAGCGCTGTTCGCCTACCGTAGTAAATAGAACCGGGGAGTCGCCGAAGTTCACCTTGATATTAGCACTGTCCTTGAAGTGGTCCTGCAAGAACGCATACAGGATATACTCGTAGTTGGAAATACCCTTTTCCTTGAACTGGAACTTCATCGTGGTGCGGGCATGGTTACCGACAACGCAGTCAATGTAGATTTTCTTGTAAAGCTTAGCGTACGACTCAATAAGCCCCGTGAGGAACTCGTAGTACTTCACGATACACTTGGTAATGCCCATCTCGTTAGATTCACGGAGCTCTTCATGGATGTTGCCGGAGAACATATCCCCGAGCATAAATATGTGGAGCTCGTCGCAGCCGAACTGGGAAGCGTATTCGTAGTTCTTCTGGAAGAAATCGATGTGGCGCCGGCGGGAAATGTCGGTATTGTACGCATTGGCGTCGTTGACTTCTTGCGGCTTGACCACTTCGCCCCAATGAATATCGGAAAGCGGAAGGATGTTGTAGAACTTGCCCTTTACAATTCGCTTGGCCGGAGTAACCTTGAGCTCGAACTTGTCGGGCTTTGCTGCTTCGAGTTCAGCACTAAGTTCCTTGACAAGCCGGCGATGCTCATACTCCATTATCTGGCTGTCGGTGTACTTCTTGCGAAGATGGGTGATTTCCTTCTGCATCATCGCGACCATGCCGATATCCTGAGTATCCACGGCGGATTCAACGAGTTCCGGGTCAATCCTTTCTTTCAGGACCTTCTTGGACTTCTTCGGCTTTTCCTCGGCATCCTTGCGCGGACGCCCGCGCTTGGCCACCTGCGGAGGAGTAAGCATTTCCTCGCGTGACATCTGCGAAACTTTCTTATTGACAAAGGAAGCGTACTTCAAGAGCTGCTTTTCCATTTCGCGCTCGGTCATATCCGGTTCGACCCATCCAAGTTTCTTGAGCGTGTCGGTCCACCTGCACACCTGAGCAATATCCCCATTGAGATACTTCATTAGCTTGATGATGGCGGGGTTAGTCTTGACTGAATAGCTAGTTGTCGTGGTCGGTTTGCCAAGAAATGAAAGAATCTTCTCGGCCTCTGCGGTATCTTTCTTGCTGTTCATCGGTTAATTTTCTCCTACCTGGCGTATAAAACAACCGGTCTGTATCAACAAGCTACAAATATATCCACACGGTGTCAACAGCGAACAAATAAGATATCAACAAAAAATGGAAAGGTGCCCGGTTATCCCGGACACCTTGAACATTATGAGCATTAAGAATATCTATTTCTTGGACACTGGAGAGCAGAGCATTGTAAATGTGTTGCCCATCCCTACCGGGGCACCCACGGTAGCGCCCTTAACTATCTCAACGGCTTCATCATGGAGGAACGCCATGACATCCCCCGCGTGTGCCATCTCGCGGCCGCGAAAGCGGACACTGAGGCGAACCGGGTGGCCTTCAGCTACAAACTTGGCGGCCTGGCCGAAAAGCCTAAGACGGTCGGACTTGGATGAATCCGACTTGTCCGCCGGAAGCTTCAGTTCCTTGAGCTTGCTGGAGTTCGCGGCCTGGCGCTGCTTCTTTTCCTTTTCCGCAGCAGCCTTCTTCTTTTCATACTCGTACTTCTTGAGGTCACCGAGCATACAGACATTAGGTGTATCATTAGCGTTAAGTACAATAATGTCAAGTTCGGCTTCCTTCGCCTTAGCCCTGACTTCGGAAGCGGGCATAATGCCAATCGTTTCGCGATTCGCATTGAGGAGCCTGACCTGTTCACTGAGGATTCCATCTTTCTTGGCCGAACCGAGCGAATATACCGGCGGGAAAGACTTGTCGTTTACCGGCGTAAGGCGGATATTCTTCCGGTTAGCAATATCCTTAGCCTTGCCGGCGGGCATCACGCCCATCGAGCGTCCATTTTCGTCCAAGAGAGTCACCGTCGGTGACGGAATGAAGAAATCGTTAAGCATTAGTTTCCTTTATATTTTTAATAATCCAAATATAGCAAAAAAGAAAAGTCCCGGCGGAACCGGGACCCGAATGCACAATTTCAGCTAGATTTTGTAGTCCGGGGACTTCGCCTTGAAGGAGACCGAGAAGTCGTCCCTGCGGCGGAGCACAAGCCCTTCGCGGAGGTGGCTCAGGTTGTTCCCGTACACAGTCTTCGCCGTGGAAATCACGAGGAGTTCCTGAACATCTGCCGGGAGGCGGAAGTGGTCGTCGATGACCGGGACATACTGGAAACCGTACTTTTCACAGAATGCAACAGTATCCTCGTAGTTGTAGCGCTTTACAAACTTGCGAGTTACCGGGTCAATCGGGTACACATCGTAAATACGGATGTCGTGTCCGCCAAGGTTGTAGATGTTCTTCTGGATACCATCGCCGACATGCTCACCACGGATGAACCATTCGCCCGGAACTGCAAGGAGCTTCTTGTCAAACCCGTAGTCGACAACCGTCTTCCAGAACTGCATCTTCTTGCACTTCCTGAACGGAAGGTTACGGCCGCGGCTCATAACATAGAGCTTCTTGGTCTTTTTACCGGTAAAGCGTTCCTTCAACCTTGCAAAGAGAGAAGTGGAATACCGGGTAGCGATGGAAATCGACTGGCCTTCTAGCTTTTCGGTAGCCACGAAATCCGCGTCCTTGTTCTTGCCATAGATGCTGGAGTAGATTTTCTGCGCGTTGGTCTCGTCGGATTTCGGAGGAGCCCAACCCGGCCACCCAACAGGGTCACTGTCTCCACCCTGGCGCAGCCAACGGTACCACCTGAAGCGCATGAGCTTCTTATGGATAATCCGGAACAGGAAGAACTTCGGCTCGTCACTGCCAAGCCCTGCTTCCTCCTCGTCCTCCACCGGTTCAGTAATATTGAGGAACTCAGTGAAGTCCGCGCCTTCCTTAATCTTGTTTTCCGGGATGCCGACAACCTTGGGGTCAAACAGGATACCCTCGGAAATCACGCCGAACTTCTTCATGAAGTTAAGGGACTTGATTTCAAAGTGGCGCTCGCGGAGGAACTCGAAGTACGGGTACTTGGACTTCTGCTGGATAATCCCCATAGCTTCCTTGACCTTTTCGAGGGGAATATAATCGGCCGGTTCTTCCGGGACCGGCTCACCCTTGTCCTGAGCCTTCTGTACGGCGTTATTGTACTTCTTGGCAATGGAAGCCTTCTTGGCAAGAACATTGTAAGCATCCCGGTCGGCAATTTCTAGGCCGTCGGGCAAGATGGAACCGATTTCGACATAGAGTGCAAGGTCACCTTCCTTGAACTCGCCCTTCTTGGCGATGAGGTTCCAGTCAAGAACGGTCACCCGTTCGATACGGTCGGCACCCTTGATAGGATGCACGGATTTTACTCTTTCGATATGAGCAAGCGATTTTCCAAACATAGTATCTCCTTTCACAGGAGAAACTATGTCATTTTATCACCATCGCTTAAAAAGGAAGGTCTTTACCGAGACAATCTTTTCCCGGGGGCGGGTCCTTATCGAACCCGGCCGGGCAGTACCCGTCCTTATCCTGCGGAATCGGGTGCGGTGCAGTTATACCGTTGCAACAGAATCTTTTGTTACTTTCCATAATAGCTTCGCATTCAGCCGGGGTAACCTGAGGAAGCGCATCCAGCTGGGTCTTAACCTCGTTATAAGAAAGCGTTTTTCTTTTCGGCGTCTTCGGCTTTTCAGCCGTCTCGGCCGGTGCAGTCTTCTTTTTCTTCGGTTCCTTCCCGTCGTCATAGAAAAATGCGTACGCACCGCCACATCGGTTGGCATAGTGCGCTACCTGGAACTCGTTAATCTTGAGCCCAAGCTCGTTAGCCCGCTTAGCCACATCCGGCAAGCTCTTAATAGTTTCATAGGTTATCATTTTACGGTTTCCGACAATTTATAAATTCCTGTATAGTCTTTATTCATAATATAAATATAGCAAAAACTAACCCATATGCACATAATGTACTAATTTCATAGATAGAAAGTTTAACAGTAATATAAACTTATGTATATACGAGTTCGTGGTGGTTCTTGTATATAGGGATGTGTTTTTGTGTGCCAGTTGGATTCTAACCACCACAATAAGTGTCCGGCTGGCACTTCTAATTGAATGTTAGATGATACGAGCCACAAAACATACGTTAAAGTTCGCCAATACCGGCAAGCGGTCGTCTATCGGCATGCTGCTTTCCGAATGGCGACGAGTTATGCAGATAATATGCGACGACATGTGGCTCAACGGATATCGCTGGCATGAAGACGACGGATGGCATGAATTCAATCCGGCGCAGTTCAAGTACGAGTTACCCAAGTACCTCGACTACAATCGATTTAATGTAGATACCTGGCTATCCGCGAGGATGCTTAGCTCGCTCGTTACGCAACTCAGCGGCAAGATACGCGCCATTTGTGCGAAGAACGCTGCCAGATTGTATGCATTCGATAAGGAAGCTGGAAAGGGAAACTACCTTGAGCGTTTGTGGGAAACAATCGAAACAAGGAATCCGTCCAAGCCAGACTTATCCGATGCTGGAATTGAAATTTCAAGTAAGTGCGCTGAATTTAGTGATACGCCGAACGGTGAATTTTATGGATTCCTCAAAATTAAGTCGACTGGGTTGCCCATTTTCAGTGTACCGGTATGCCGCCAGAAACATTTGGATAAGTATACGGATGGCACTTGGACTAGATGCAATGGTTATCTTATCGATGAATATGGCGTACAATTACGGTGGCAAAAGGATGTGGAGCCTAAAACCTACGGCGTCAAAGTCGGAGCCGACCAAGGGTTGCTTACTTGCATTTCCTTATCGGACGGCCAGACCACACCGGATATGATTGTCAAGGCACCTAGAAAGCATGAACCTAGCCGAGCGCTCACGGTAAATCTCGATACGATTACCGACAAGCTTGCGAGAAAGACAAAAGGTTCCAAAGCGTTTGAACGAGCGCAGATAGAACGACGGAATTATATCAATTATGCAATAAAAAGACTTGATTTCAGCAATATCAAGGAAATCGGCCTTGAAAAGATAACGAATATCAACTATGGGCGCAATGCGTCCAGAAAGATGAAACATTGGTCCAATCCGGAGATAGTCACCAGGTTGGCGCAAGTTGCGGAGGAGTTCGGTGTCCGAATCAATCTGCAATCGAACGCTTACCGTTCTCAAAGATGCTCCGGATGTGGACACGTGCTCAAAACAGCGAGGAAGGGAAAGCTGTATGTATGCCCGCTATGCGGGCTTACGATGGATGCCGATATAAACGCGGCAAAGAATCATGAAATAGAGCTTCACGCTATACCTCACTCGACTGAGTTCTCCAAACTGGCTAATACGGAAGGCTTCTACTGGTTGCCTTCCGGATTGTTTAGAATGGATGGTTCGGAGTTAAGAGTCCCGAACTCGTTGAAAAGTCAATAGGTAGTTTGTCTATATTTTGACTAACTCTTAATCCAAGTAGCTTCGCTCATATTAATCTCCTAGATAAGCACATGCAGCTCACGTGCGGCACGGGTGAACGCAGTGTACTTCAGCTTGTTGCGCTCGATGATATCCTGGTTCTCGTTCATGTCGCGCTCGACGACAAATACATTCTGCACCGTAGTACCCTGTGCCTTGTGGGTCGTCATCGCATAGATGTAGTCCACCCAAAGGTAGTAGTTTCGGAGCTCCTTGTACGGTTTCCACGCCTCGGAATGGGTATAGAGCTTCCCCTTTCCGTCATGACCCGGTTCCTTCTCGCGCTCCTTGCATTCTGCAGCCTTCTGGGTAAGGAGGATATTGTATGCCTCTACCGAAGTGCTCTTCAGGATGTACGCGTACATGGTCATCTGGTTCTTCGGGAGGGCACGGAAATTGTTCACCTTCACTTTCCAGCACTCGAGACCGTAAACCGGGTCCGGCTGGTCCTCCACCTCGAGAATCTTGAGGCGTTCCTCCTTGTTGTATACCGGAAAGTACGAGTCGGACTTTCCCGGGGTCTTACGACGGAGGGCTATCGCGGTGCGCACTTCTTCCCCCTCGGCATATTCGTCGGCAAGGTCCGGGTAAATCCTCTTACGGATGTACTTGTTCAGCATATCGACCGCGTTGTTACGCCAACATACCGCCATGCAGTAGTCGGTATCCTTCTTATATTCTTCCGAGAGAAACCTGTTCATCATCTCTTGGAGAAACAAGCCGCGGTTGTCATAAAACCGTACCCCGGAACCGTCTTCAAGAATATCATTATCATAGTCGAATTGGTCCTCAGGCTTCGTCATGTCCTGGCGCATCCGAGTAACAAGCTTGACTATCGGGTTATCGAGAGCGGTACGCATTACCTGCCTGAGTTCAACCCATATCACCAGCCCGAATACTGCCGACTCGGTGAATCCATATTTCTTGTCCTGTACAGGAGGGAGCTGACAAGGGTCGCCAATATAGAGAATCTTTGGCCGGCTATGCTCAAGGAGGTCCTGCTCGATTTCCGCGATAACCTGACGGGGAAGCATGGAGGCCTCGTCCACCACGATAAGGTCATAGTTCTTCAGCTTGGATTCCGACCCGGGTTCCCTAACAATTCTTTCACCCTTGTCGTCGTCATCCTTCACGGTAAGACCCACAAGGGAATAAATCGTACGGTCATATTCGCGGCCCGTATTCCTCGCAATAACTTCCACCGCCTTGTTGGTCGTGGCAGTGCAGATATAGTCGAAGAACTTGCCACGCTTCTTTGCCTGGTCAATCTCGGCGAGTAGCACATTGACGATTGAAGTCTTTCCGGTACCTGCGGCGCCACGGAGAATCATCTCGCGGTTGGGGCCCTCAATAAATGCCTTGATGTATTTCAGAGCCGCCTTCTGGTCGTCGGTCAACATCTCGGCAGTCAATCGCTTCTGGCTCATAGACGGTCAGCTGCCTCCTTGAACCACTTGCACCCGGCATCCTTAAGGAAACAGACACGGGACAGCTCGCCGTCCCCGTACATGTAGCCCTGAATAATGAACGGGGTATGGTCGACTCCAGACACAAGCCATACAATCCGGCGATAGATTCTACCGGCAATGTCCTCGTCCGCAAGCAAAGAGACCTTTACCTTGTGGCCGTTAAGAAGCTCAACTTCAGAAAACGGGGTAGCCTTGTTGACAAACTGTTCCAAGTCAAACGCAGTGTACAGGTGGACGATGCAGTTGTAGTCGTCGCAGCCGGTACGAATCTGCTTCTGACGCCAAACGAACTTCTCGCGAAGCTTCGGCAACCTTGATGCCAGTCGGTTGAGGGTATCGACAAGCCGTCGATTCAACTCCTCACGGAATTCCTTCGCGGATTCCTTCCCGGTAAGCCAGCAGAGCTTCTCCTCGCGAAGATGAACCGGCTTCCCGTTTTCCCCCGTGGTCCACCCGAGCGAACGGCGTGTCTTGAAAATGGGCTTCACCAATCCCGGGTGAAAACCCGCCCCGCACCTGGCCATTTCCTCTTGGATGCCGCCCAGAATGAACTGGTCGGCAAGGAAAATGTTCCCCGCCGGGGCATTGAACACATAGCCGAGCACTACGCCGGTATCGGCATAGGTAAATACATAATCGCCATCATTTTTCTTCGTGACGGTGATGAAGTGCTTTTTGAGGTACTTCTTGTCGATAAGCGTGTCGAATTCGATATCTCTTTCGTTTGCAGTCATATTTAACTTCCATTGGTGGGCCAATATTCTATTCAAATATAGCAAAAATAATAAACTCCCGATAACGAGGTCCAGAATGTTCAAGCCGATTTTAAATGCACGACAGAAGCAGTTCATCCACAGCGTCGTTTCGAGAAATAACGGTGAAAATCGCCCCATTCTCGAAGCAATCGTAAAGTCCTATATTCTCAACGAAGGCCTGTACCCACCTGCAGCCCCGGGTAACCCCATCAGAAGCAACAAGGTACTCATGGAATCTGCCGAGAAGGAACTCAGCCCGGAACTGAAAAAGGCAATCGCATTTGAACCTGACTGTTGGGAAAAAGACTACAGAGCATTCTGTGAAAGCTGCGAGGCGGTAAAGGAATATGCCTTGATGTACGGTCTGGACGAGCTACGCCGGATAGTATCATCGGATACATTCCTTGAATCGGCGGCCCGAGGAAGCAAGCTCGACCTATTGAGGATAAATCCACTGCAAAAAGAAGAAAGCCGCCGGGAGAACATGAAAAAGTGTTTAGAAATGCTTAACCGCGGGGAAGACCGGGCGCTAATCGAAGGAATCATCCTAGATTTCGATGACAGTGTACACCCTGAACCAAAATGCGCGCCGATAATGGAAACCGGTGAAGCGGGCGTAAAAGCGCTAGAAGAAGCTATGGGGATTATCGGAAGATTCATGGAGAGGCACGGGAGCTACCCGTTTTCCAAGTTCTTGATGGACAACAATATAAAAATATTTTAAATAATTTCAGTTTCTATTGAATGTATTATGCCGAGGGATATAGCTTCCTCGGCATTCAAGTATACATCGTCGGACATCATCTTATCGCATTCGGTATCGGGTACGCCGACATTCTTGAGTATGCGCTTGAACATCCCGTTAAACATCTCGAGCTCCTCGTACATTAGCTTAAGTTCCTTGGGGGTAAGCACTTTTCCATCCTCGGCCTCTTCGTAGCGGCCCGGGTGGAACATCAATCTTGAATGGGAGTACATCGTACGGGTGTCCCCGATGCAAGTAATCAGCGCGGCCATCGAGTAAGCCTTTCCGGAAACGACAGTGTGTATACGGCAGCCCTTAGATTTTGCGATATTCATCGCGTCCACTATGCGCAGCCCTTCCTCGATGTCCCCTCCGTCGCTGGATATGACAACGGTGATATCGCCCGGAACCTTTGCGACTCTGTGTAACAATAGGATGAACTTCTCCGAGGAATCCTCGTCGATTTCTCCCGTAATTCGGATTATTCTTTCCGCCTCTTCGTCCCGGGCATTGTCAACATCGTCAAAATCGTCGTCACACATACCTGAAGATTATATGATTTGGCATGCCGGGCCTGTACTTTTCGTTGTTGATATCCTGTTGATAGAATGTTATTATCTTGGTTATAGTGTTGATAAATTTTCAAAAACGTCATTTCCGTATTAAAAACGCCATTTCCAACTTGGAATATTCCACAATAAAATTTTCCCGGATGCAACTTTTTAGCAAAAATTACCGAAAATGCCACCAAAACCGCTAAACTGATGTTAGATTTGATTATGGGGAGCAGACAACTACAGACTCGCTCTCCTGCAGCACGGGTGTAAACATTCATAAGGAATGCTCGCATGAGACAAGATACGGCTTACGCCGACGAACACAAATACGGGTACCGCGGGTCCGAAATCATCCGGACCAAGCACGGTGAACCAATCTACGCCAAGACAGAAGGGCAGCAGCGCCTCGTCGAAGCAATCGCCAACAACGACATCATCTTCGTGAACGGACCTTCGGGCACCGGCAAGACAGCCATATCCACCTGGCTAGGCATCGCCGGAATCGACAGGGGCATTTACAAGCATCTCGTCCTGACCCGCCCGGTGGTTACCTCGGGCGAAGAAATAGGGTTCCTCCCGGGTACGATGGATGAAAAGGTGGCTCCCTACATGGAGCCCCTGTATTCCGCCATCAGCCTCATCAAGGGTAGGCGCGACGAGAAGCCGGTAGAATCCAAGGAGCAGCTCCCGGTCGACTTGTCCACCAAGGAGAAGCGCAAGAAGCGCGCCGAAAAGAAAGTAGAGGCCGTCGAAGAGCACAAGTCATTCTACGACATCGTACAGGTTTGCCCGCTCGCGTTCATCCGCGGCTCCACGCTCGCCAGTTCATTCATTGTCTGCGACGAATTCCAGAACACGACCATCGCGCAGATGAAGACAATGCTCACCCGCATCGGCCGCGGGTCCAAGATGGTCATCTGCGGGGACAGCAAGCAGTGCGACCTCCCGGAAAATGTAGAATCCGGATTCACCCACGCTATGAAGCTCCTCAAGGGCCTCAAGCGCGTAGCCTTCGTGGAACTAGGCATTGACGACATCGTTCGCCACGGGCTCATCAAAAACATCATCCTTCGCTACGAGCGCCCCGAGGAAGCCAAGAATCTCTCCGAGGAAGAAGCCGCGATGGACTATGTGAAAAAGACCCACACGCCGGGCTGGATGAAGGAAGAGGATGGAATCGACTTCTCCAAGGATGATATCGAAGCCCCAGACGACAGCACCCTCGATATCAACCCAGTGGAAGTCGTGGAAGAAAGCAGCGAGCCGTCCGGTTTCGAGCCGTTCGACGAACAGGAACTCATCAACCGAGAAAACGAGAAGTACGCCGCTGAATATCAGGAGCAAATGGAAGCTCGCCGCGGGCCTCACCACGGTAACTGGCGAAGAACCCGATAGCCTCCAAAAAATGTAAAATAAGTGCCTCCGGGTAGATGCCCGGGGGCTAATTTTGTATAAACTTCGAAACATTAAGCAACGAGGAAATTCCACTATGCTCTTGGAAAATCTCACTCCGCACATTCAGACAGCGACATCGTTCCTTATCGCGGTGTCCGGACTGCTAGCAATACTTGGTGCCTTTTTCAAGCCCGTGCGCAGCTGGATATCAAAACGGTTTGCCGACAGTGAAGAACGCAAGAAGGAAAAGGAAGAACGCCAGAAGGAAGCCCTAGCCATCAAGGCAGCAATCGAAAAGACGAACTTGCGGCTGGACGAATACAAGGATATACTGGGCAAGGACCGCGAAGAACAGAAGCTCCTCAAAGATGCGCTCGTGGGAATGCTCCGGGACAGACTGACAACGATATACAACCAGGCAGAAACCCGGGGGTATATCGACACTACCTACCGTGCAAACTTCATAGAGATGTACGACATCTACCGCTCACTAGGCGGGAACCACTATGTGTCCGACCTGTACGAGAAAATTAAGGCAATGCCCGGGAAACCCCCAAGGGCAACCAAGAAGAAAGTGGTATTCTGGTCAGCCGATACCGAAAGAACAGTCGAGGAGCCAAGCGTGATTCGGCGACCGCGAACGACAAGGACAAGAACAAGAGCATATACGAGGAATCGACAATGAGAAAGACTTTATTTGACCGGGTTACCCCGATTTACAGGAGCGCGGTAATTCCCCAGTCACACTGGATGGCCGTAAGGCACCCGTACTTCATCCCGATTCAGCCGCCACCGCCCCCTGGATGCTGCTGCCCGGCGCACGGGAGGCCGGTCCTAAGGCCGACAAAGTACGGCCCGGAATGCATACTTAACCAGGCCGAGATACCCTGCTGCATGGTAAGCGAAAAGCCGAGGTTCCCTGTAGCCAACCCGGCGGTACCCGACCCGATGATTCCGGAAGACAGAATGTATTAAATGAAAAAACCCGCCGAAAGGCGGGTTTTGTTATTCATTTGGTTCGTTTTCCACAGGCACCTGCCTATTAGATGGTGGTGCCACATACGGCCAGTTGAAACCACCTAACTCCGGTGTCTTGAATATCAATATTTGCTTATGTATACTATAATGCGCGTGGTTAAAACCAAACGGCTGGCATATTACATACTTGTCTTCGTTTGTCGGGTTATATGTAAAGAAATTAAAATAGCATTCATGCATCTCGGTCCGAGGATTTTCATTACCAAAAGTCCAGTAGCCATGCGTAACCGAAACACATTTTTCATCGCCGATATCATATATATTCAGATTAGGATTATTTCGACTATCGTGTAAATAAAAACAGAACTTCAAATCTCCACTAAAACCCGGAGACTTGCTGCTAAATGACACATTATAATATCCGTCTGCCGGACGAGTACCTTGCTGCTCGTAGCTGTAAATTACTCTGCAACCAGTATCAGAACGGTCTTCAAAACCACGGACCGCAAAGCTAAATGTAGTTTCCCCGTCCGGCGAAGTGACATTGATAACAGTATCAACCGCACAATATTTCCAAGTACCATCCTGCCTTGTAAATTCCGATGTCGGGATATTAGTTATTTCATAACGCCAAGGAATATTTGTAACCGTGCGTATATACACTTGCTGAAAATCATAAGTATAATATGATGTGCCTTCAATAACCCCATTAATCAACGCCCAATGATGCGCCGGTACGACAGCTATACTAGTGTTATTATTAGCAGTTACCGTTTCAATCGAATTAGTACACACATAACTAGTGCTTTCGTTGTAGGTGTACCGATAGTATGAACATTCGCCAAAATCCTTAATCCGGTGTTCATTCCAAAATTCAATTTGCATACGAGTAGGCGAAACATAAGCTTTATTAAATGTATAATTCGTCAATGTCGTACACGCATAGGTAACCGACGGTGCTTCGATTACCAACGGAGACCTAGTACCCCCTGTGCTATGAGACTTTAAAGCAAGGCCCCAGTAATTCGGTTGATTCGTGCCAACCCCGAACCCATCGCCAAATACCAGCGAGGAAGCTTTGTCAAATTCAAAATGTTCCGTCACTATATCAGGGTCGGTGCCGGTTGTTTCAACATATTTGTTAAATGCCGTGTATGACATGGTGCCGATACAATACCAGTTATTGGCAGAATCATATCGAAGCGTAATACCGTCGCCATTTTCGCTACTCAGTTCCCCAAACAGCATCGGGCAAGCAGTAATTTCCCCATCTTTAATATAAACCGGCTGATAATTACCATATGGCGGGGCATTACCTATATTCTGCGAACCGATAGTAAGCACGGTATGCCAATCAGTCCAGTTCACATTGTTAGGTCCAGTGGTATGCCGATAGAACAGGGAATCGCCCATAGCCAGCTGAGCCCGGTAAGTACCACCAACCGTACCGCTGTTGCCAACAAGGACAAACATGTCATGCTGTTCCGGAGAGGTAGAATCATCCGTCGGACTTGGACTATGAAGTACGGAATAGAACCCTTCATCATCCAGGTCATCCCAATGTACACTAGTAGATGCATCCGTGTTATAAATCGTAGGCAATGCGGATTTCCACGCGCCCCTCTCGTTGAGGAACAGATTTTCTGCAGCAATTGTGCTAAAAGATATGCCTGACCGGACTTCCTTGCCGTCGTCACTCGCATCGCTAATAATCAACTTATCTCCGGTTGCAATGGAGACATCTTGGTTTTGCATGAAGCCAACTCGATAGTCAGTATAATCTTTGCAAGACACTTTCACCGCATTCAGAGAATGGGTCCAGCCGCTCGATGTACACATCCACACATCGCTCTTCAAGAATTTCCAGTATTGGTGCCCATCTTTGTATTCAGACTCTGGGGAATAATTAGGATTTGAAAATTCAAAGCTAATAACCTCATTACTACTGTTATGGTTAAGCCAGTTCAGCATATAGGCATATCCATTGTCAAGCAATACCAGCATCCGTCCATCGTCGTAAGCAGTCTTCAATGTGCTAAACGAATCGTTTCGGGTTGCATAAAATACCTTTAGCTTTCCGAGTTCAGTTTCAAGGCCATCCACATCGGCAATCACCGGTCGAGCATATTTAGCCTCAAGATTCCCGCTAGTAGAATTTTCCTCAATATGTGTCAAGAACTTATTGGTTACCCGAGATGACCTCTTTATCGAGTCGACACCCGCATTGCTACGGGCCTGAGCTTTTTCATTAGATTCAAGCGGTTGTTCTATATTCCATAGTAACGACGGAGACTTTATAGGCATAATTGCATCTTCCTACATCTAGTTATTTGGAGTTTATAGTATTTGGCGCACCCACAAGTCGATAAACTGAAATAAAACGACTTTACGGCTATCTACTATGGAAATCAAGACTCGAGTACTAACCAACCCGCAGCACCTGGAACCTTCCCGCCGGGAAACCGCCAGGAAGAACATCGCTGCTATCGGTAAGATAAAGGTATCCCCGAACACCCGCTTAGCCCCGCCAGAAGGCTCCGACGAGCTCGACCTTAGTGAGCATTCGGTTCCTACGCCGGATGCATCCGGGAAGATTCTTAAGTCATCTGCCGACGGGAAGTACTCATGGGAGACCCCGTACGGCATCGAACAGGTACCCGCGGATTGGGACCAGGTAGATGAAACCAAGCCAGATTTCATCAAGAACAAGCCAGGGCTATACCGGGGAGCCACCGATGAGCACCCAGGGTCATCCGGGTTTGTGCCGGCGGCGCTTTCCGGTGAACAGGACTTGTTCCTTAAGGGCGACGGCACATGGGGAAAGCCTGAGTGTACACCGGGCAATGGAAAGCTTTACATAGCACTAGGCAATGACCGCCCGGCAGATACCGGATTTAGCGCGAATGCCACCAATGATACTATAGTAAGCATCCCGGAAGCCGCTTCGGCGACTGAGCAGGAAGCCGCTCACGGTGGTCTCATGACTACCGACGACAAGACCAAACTTGATGGAATTACGAAACTTCTGAACGATGGTACCACGGGCCAAGTTCTCACGAAGACCGCTAGTGGCAATGAATGGGCGGATGCTCCAAAGGAACTTCCGACTTCCGGGTCTGCAGGCCAATTCTTGAAGAAGACTGCAACTGGTGTCGAATACGCCAGCGTGAACGAAGTCCCTTCCGGTGGTACCACGGGACAGGTTCTTACTAAAACTGCTAGTGGGGAAGCATGGGCTGATGCGCCTAAAGAACTTCCTACCAGTGGTACTGCCGGTCAATTTCTTAAGAAGACCGATAATGGCGTTGAGTATGAGTCGGTAAACCAAGTTCCTACTTCTGGAACGGCTGGGGATGTGCTTAAAAAGACGGCGACAGGATACGAATTTTCTGATGTGAATGAAGTTCCTGCAAACGGTACTGAAGGAGATGTCCTTACTAAAGGCGCAGAGGGATATTCTTGGGCTCCACGCATGCTTTACAAATATGATAATAAATCGGAAGGCGATACTGTTGAAATTACAAATAAATCAATCACTCGAATGAATATCGATGTGCATAGTGCAACCACATTTAACATCACGACAGATGATGTGACGAATATGCCTAATGCTATCGTAGAAATTTTCGTTGATTCAGGAACCTCTCTTACTGAAATCGCATTTACGTTAACTTGGACAATAACTTCTGGCGAGTATGCTGGTGTTCGCACTTTGTACTGTCCGGCATCTGGAAATACAGTTCAAGTTAATGCTGGCGATAGGCTTCAGATACACATCTATGACCAGTGTTGGAATGCATTTAGGTTTATTCAGCCAGTATCACAAAAGTAGTGGGCAGGAAGATGCCACCCTTTAGGGTGGCGTAGGAATGCCCACTTGCCAAATGGAAAATTATAAACTATATTGTACATAACGTTGAAAGTCTTGCTGAAATAAAAGGCACTCATCAAAAGGTCCAACAGAGGCTCGTGGCTTGGTGAGGAAACGGTTTGATTGGATTCGGTAGCCACATACATAACGGATTCAAGATGCATTATGAGTATAGCGGATTGCTGAAATGCAGTCTAACCATCCCGGTTCGTATGCCCGTCATACCTATCGGGCAGGCCGAATGTCAACCGGCCAATCGTATGTAAGCCTTCCGTGGCAACATAGGGAGCTTTACAAGCTCACCGCCTTCAGGCGGTGCGTAGTTGACCTACTCCATCGTATGAATATATAATTCTTCAGAACTTTGTTGCAGGGCATAGTATAGGAACTCCAATTGGCAACTCTAGGGGAAAACCCTCTGCTGACATCTCTTGGAGAACTACCATGCCTAATGACTGGCATGACGATTTAATGTACCATAATAATGATAATACAATATTTGTAAATAAAGAAGCGGGTGACCAGTTAATTGATGATAGAAAGCCGCTTGACTTTTCTAAATATGGTATTAGTTCAGGTACTCCTGTAGCTGCACTTTATGCCGCTGATAGCGCAGTTTCTATTGAATATGATAATAGCAATATCTCAGCACCATTAACTGTAGAAACTTTTTTGCAAGCAGAATGAATTCTGCACTAATGGAAACACTTAGATATCATTTTATAATGAATATAGGATGCGATTGGCCCAGAAATATTAGTGGTAAGCTTAATTTAGGATTCGCCATGCGGTATTATTTATGGGATGCAAGCGAATATTATTTAAATATTTATCTTACTGACCAAGATGAAAATGAAATATTATTGGCTGGGTTTAATCCAGATGGTGTAACTGGTGAATCTGGACATACTATATATGATTGGATGACTGATTGGCACCATTATGCTATATCAATAGATACCACAAATCTATACGCATTTGTTGATGGTAAACGCTATACTACTGTACCATTAAGTACAACATATACTGACAATGGTGGTACTACTAAAACTCTCAGTGAATGGATAGGTTTAATGCCATCTCAAGTCTGTGTCTCTAGTTGGGTCAATAGTGGTCAAGCCGGGGATAATGGTCTAGAAGGTTTATGGGCACAACTTGCAGTCTGCAAGGCTTGCAAGTGGACAACAGACTTCACTGTTCCTACCGAAGCATACTAATCCAAATCATTCCAATATTAAAAACTCACGGGTCGCCTCGTGGGTTTCTTCATTTTAATAAAATGCGGCATACGATGGCTAAGCCAGTCCCAGCAGTTGTTTTCGCAACAATAATCGTTCTCTGAAGTTTTGGACATATATATCCATCTTTGTACTACAGTCGCTGAATTCGCCACTAAGACGTACGTGCGTGGAATATCCAATGCGGAAGCCGAGATGGTTCAGTTCGTCTGCGACGAAGTTATCTTCATCACCCCAGCGCCCGTCAAAGTTTGGGTGGAATATTCGACCGCCGTTCAGATTACGTAGTTCCCGAATGGCGTTACGGGATATCCACATGCCGCACGAGTAACACCCATATGCAAGACTCATTTTCTGTTCTTGAAAGGGAATCTGACCGTCGGCGTTATGCTGTTTCATGAATCCGCGTAATTCAGAATGTTCCTTTTCTGGGGCGACCCCATAGCATATGCAGTCGTATTTATTCTTAAGCGACTCTATGTCGGCTATGATGTCACCTTGCGGTACTTTATCCCCGTCAAGAAACAAGATGTCGTCGTCAATGCCGTCGGCACCAAGGTCACGCATCCGTCCGGCAAGGAATCCTTCGCCAGAACGATTGACTATCATTCGAGGTACATCGACCGGCTGACACCTATCGAATACATAGATAGGCGTCAACGGTGACAACGCGTCAATCATGGGTTGCACAAATTCCGGCTGGTTGTGCGAAATTACTACAGCATGCATTAATAACCCCATATGTGGTACAGATGCGAGTCGTCGGTTCTCAGCACATATGTCGCATAGGAACCGCCGTGTGTGCCGTTGCCTCCGCCAACGCTTGCTCTATCAGTATTGGCATATACTTCCGCGCCAGAGTATAATGTAAATGTACTACCGGAATTTTTGCAGAACATTACTTGTGGCCCGCGAGTACCACCGGCAAGTAAGACCTTATAGGTCTTATTGACTTTCAGTCGCATCATGTTTATGGTGTAGGTAACTGAACCGTCTCCAGGTGGAACGAAGATATAGTCTTGCTCAATTTCCGTAGTAGACGTATCCCATTGGCTACCATTTTTATTTGTCACATCGGCGACCCCTATAAATCCGTTTACTGCGGTGCACTGGGTCACTACGCCGCCATTACTTACGTATACCGGGTTGCCAGTTGAACCAATCTGTGGATGCGACGCGCTAGACCCAATATGAGTAGCATAGCCAGCCGTTCCTATGATGTTACAGTTGATTAAGTTCTCTGAGGCGGAATAGAGAAGACGCCCAGCTTGTGTAGTGTCCACCACCGCATGACCATTGTCATCGAATACGCAGAAGAAATATGAACGGTTTTCCATCGCCGTCATACTAACTGCATCAGCTACCCCGGCAGTACCGGCAACGTTCGCACTTACCGCCGTAGTTGCTGTCGCCGCGTTTCCGGTACATGCGGATGCAGTCGCCGCATTTCCGGTGATATTCGTGTTGAGCAGTTTCTCTGAAGAATTAAATATCAAGCGACCTAAAGTACTGTTAGATTCCTTGAACGGGTGTCCGTCTTCGTCAAATACGGCTACAAAGTAATTCGAATTCCCCATATTGCCAATGTTGAGTGCTCGTGCCCGATTTGCAAGGTTTGCTGTATCTGCTTCGTCTGCCATCGATGCGGACGTGGCAACGCCAGCCTTGTGCGCGTAATAAGCTCCCTGCGACTGAATTGCGAGAAAGTCTCCGACAGCAACTACTTCGGCGTCCGTACTCATAGGTATAGCCACAGGCTTGCCGGCATAAGTACCTGTACTAGGGAAGTACACGGGTTGTGAAGGCCCGCCAGCACTGGCGGAAAGCTTGGTCGCCGTAGTTGCGGTCAACGAGTTTCCAGTACATGCGGATGCAGAAGTTGCTGTCGCTGCATTGCCGGAGCAAGCCGTAGCCGTTCCGGCGGTCGCTGCATAGTACGCACCTTGACACTGCATAGTCAGATAGTTCTCGTTATTTGCGGCTTTTTGCAACGGTATAACTTGCGGTTGTCCAGATGAATTGATAAAGACTGGCTGCGATGTTCCACCGGCACTGGAGGAAAGCTTGGTCGCCGTGGTTGCTAACGTAGCATTTGTTGCCGTTGATGCGGTCGCTGCATTTCCGGTGATGTTGACACCCAGGGCGTTGGTAGCGGCATCGAATAAAAGGCGTCCCTTTGTCGCATCGGTTTCCCAGTATCCGGTACCGTCTGCGTCAAAGCATGCCAGCTTGAAGGTACCGGTATTTGCCATAGTGCCGACCGTTAGCTTTGATGCCGATGCCGAATTGCCCGATATATTCACGCTCAGCAAATTAGCACCATTGCTATTATCATAAGACAACTCCGAAGTTGACCCGGATGCACCTGGTGCGCCCGACCAGGCTACCGTCTTATCCGCCTTCAATAAAGGAACCTTGTATAGCACAGACGAAGATAGTGTCGATGGGTTCAGCCCGGTTGCCGTGCCGGCTATATTAGCAGTAATCGTATTGGTCGACGGATTCATCGTGATGTTCGTATCATATACGGCTGTCGTCGATGCACCACTTGTAGGACTAGCCGACGCAGTTGCAAGCAACTTGAACTCAGAATTGACGCTTGACTGGTCGGTAGCAACTACCTTTCCGTTTCCCGTACTGGAAATGGCGTCTTGAATTCTCACGTTGGATACGACACCATTGTCGATTCTCTTGTAGTACTCCGCCGAGATGGTCTTGACGTGTTCGCCGTTGGTATTCGCTACTCCGTCGTATCCCAGACGGTCTCCTATTTCCGAAATGAAGCTCTGTGCCATGTTGTAATTTCCTAACTGTCTTTTATCAGTTTATACAATGCCTAGAGCATCCGTATAGGAACCTATGACTATCCGACAGATAAAAAGACTATAAACTCTAATAAACCGAGGTTTTAAAATGATAGACATCAAGGAAATCGCATACAACAAATCCGGGATTACCCGTGTGCTCAAATTGCCGTTCACACTCAAGTACGAAAACTTGGATAAGAACATAACCCTCACCCGTGAGCAGGCCGAGGGCATCCTCGTTGACGTACTGGATTACATCCGGGTAAACTGCGAAATTCGCCACAAGGCAATCCGAAAGAAAAAGGACAGTGCCGCATCCGGCAAGAAAAAAGCCAAACCGGCCACAAGCAAAAAGAAAAAGGGGAAGAAGTAATATATGGCCAAGCAGTTCATCCACGAGATAGGCGACAAACTTTCGGTCGGAGCTACCGCCGAGAACCTACCCAAGCATATCAAAGAGATAGCCCCCATCATGTTCAATGACGGGAACAACAACTATAACAGTATCCAGGCAAAACTTAACGAAAAGGCTCCACTAGCCTCCCCGGAATTCACGGGAACACCAAAAGCGCCTACCGCGGCTGTCGGAACGAACACTACCCAGATAGCCACGACGGCGTTCGTCAAGCAGGCAGTGGACAACGCCCAGGACATCAAGGTCAAGGCGACCGAGAAGACCGACAGTAACCACTACAAGATTCTCGCCGCTATTACACCGAACCACTCCTCGGGGACGGCCACCGAGGCCGCCTACGACGCGGATATCGCAATAGTCCCTTCGACAAACACAATTACAGCCAACATATCCGGCAACGCGGCCACCTCGGACAAGTCCACTATCACCCAGAAATATGACCCGGCGTACACCGGGGAAAACTCCATCAAGGACGCCCTGGATACCAAGCTGGATGCGGCCGACCTAGACCAGATTAACCTTTCATCAACATACCTGGCATCCGACCAGCGACTCGTATTCAACAACATGCTGTTCAGCAATATTTACCCGATAGTAGGAGAGTACTGTCTCGCCATATTCAGTGATGCATCAGGGAATAACGTGAATCCAGACGCTACAGAGACATCTGGAGACAAGGACTGGCTCCTTGACTGGAGGCCATACCTAGTTGACATGACCGCCGCGAAGGGCGAAACGGCTAAGAAACCCATCGCAGAGCTTAACCGGGCTAACTGGTTGCGCGATG
>Ga0310691_10000968_pt1 | contig 47931 bp, 49 predicted proteins | sample 176DNAGHGlowgp2_FD_203887 | JGI IMG/M metagenome (GOLD analysis project Ga0310691, IMG submission 203887) | Sheep rumen microbial communities from Palmerston North, Manawatu-Wanganui, New Zealand - 1766 DNA GHGlow gp2 (v2) (version 2) | ecosystem: Host-associated > Mammals > Digestive system >... | reverse complement strand
TATCTCTCTTGTTCCTTTTGTCTTCTCCTTGCTTATGTAACGCTTCAACGTCCTCTTGAGAGCTTAATGGTTGATAGCTGAAGTACATGTCCTTGTAGCTCTTTAAAACGCCTTGACAAGCTAAAACGATGTTTCCTTGACTTAATTCCAATGCTCTTGAAGCATCTGCTGTTGTAGGGTAAATTTCTTGTAGTTCTAAGTCTTTTGTATAAACGTATACCTTTCTTGGTTTCTTTCCTGATTTATTCATAATATATTATCTTTTATTATAAATATATCATAATCAAGAAAAGTTTTAAATAGTTTATGTGTTTTATGTCCTTAGTGCAAAGATATCAAAAAAAGTTGAGAATCCCAAATATAGAGGCAGTTATTTCTTATATTTTTTAATTCCTTGTGTTTTTCTCCATCTTTTGATTGTTGTATCGCTTATATCTAGACCATACTCTTTCATTACATCACTGTTTTCTTTATCAGTCAATGATGGGTCATAGAATTCTCCAATGTATTGTTGTTTGTTTCTTGCATTTGCCCAAACTTGTTGTTTGGTCATGTTATACTTAAGACAGTACAATGGATTTACAAAGGATTTATACATAGGTTTACCCAAATCATTATACAAGCTAGTGTCACTTTTCATCACATTGGTTGTAATGTCCCATAAATCCTTCTTTGTGATTGTATTACCATCATTGATGTAATAGAACTCAAACTCATATACAAGGTTAAATAACAAGTTTTCGAATGTAATACTTGGGCTTATCTTCTTTCTTATTATACCATTTAAAAACAGTTTTCTTCTTCTTCTTTCTCCATCTTTAATCTTCATTACTTCTCCATTCACTCTTTTCCAAGGTCTTCTTATCTCATAGTAGTTCTCTGGGTACTTTATTATCGCAGTATCCTCATCTAAATCAAGTGGTGTTTTAGCAATGTTTGGATATGTTGCCATGTACTTTGCAATGAAATCTTGAAACATCATGTTTTCATAGTCTATCTTAAACTGGTCACTAACTACATAATGATGTGGTTGTATATTATATAGCTTGTGACCTTTTTGTACTTTATCATTAGAATGTTCTCTTTCTTTATTTAAAAAAGGGTTTATTTTAGCGATGACATCCTTACTTATAACGTTGCAAGACTTATACAGTTCACAGTTGCAGCAACCGAACCATAGTTGTGAACAACTGTAACTTTTCTTATCAACGAAGTCAAGGTTTAACTGTTTAGCGAAGCCCTTTGATAAACTTTCATACTCTTCCTTTGACGTTACATCACTATCAAGTACATACACCATTCTGAAACAATACCCATCCATTCCATTTGAAGATGATGTATAAGCGAAAGTGGGTTTGTGTTCCACTTTCGCAATGTATGCTTGAAGAGGTATGCTTGAATGGTCTATATCAAACGTTAGTGTTCTTGAACTGATGAAGTTTGCATCACAGTGGTGATTATTCTTCATAACAGAGCAATAAGCATGACCATTCGAAACAAGAGCAATCATCTCATCAACTGAGACTGTTCTTCTCTCAAACCTCATCTTTGCGCATTCCTTTTTTGTTGGTTTGTGCTCATATCTATCCAATGAGACACATAAATCAAAAGATAATTCCATTGTTTTTCTTGGTTTTAGTTATTATGTCTTTCAAGTGGTTTTCTTTGTTAAAGGTAAGGAGGAACTAAAACCACTTGACAACCCCCTTACCTTACAAAAAATCCAATGTTTCGAACCATCAGATGTGTATAAATATGTCTATAGTGCAAATATATAAAAAATAAATGACAATTCCAAATATTTTATATATAAATATTGTATTTGTTTAAAAAGTTAATAAATGTGAAAAATAATTGTAGATTTTCTTGCTTTTTTAATAAATTTTTAATATCTTTGCACTAACAAAACAGTTAACATTTTTAATGATTTATGTGCTTTTTGAGTTCTGCCACTCACTCGTTAAACAGAGTGGCATTATCAAGTAATAATTTAATTAAAAAAAAAAAACAGAAGAAGTTATGGAAAATGAGAAAGTTAGAATGAGCAGTCAGCTCATTGCATTGTTACCAAGTGTAGCTGTAAAATTACTGAGTTTTATGTTGATGTTCCAATCCAACCCCAAGGGTGTAATGTTGTATGAGCATCGTTTTGCAAGGATGTTGAAGATTACTGATGAGGAAGTTAGACTTGCCGTACAAACGCTTATCAATCTCAAGTTAATTGACTTGACCAACATTGATGGAAAATTCAGAGTCGAATTCAACAAAGACCAGTTTGACAAGTATTTCAAAGTTGACATCCAAAAAGTGCTAGACCACAGTGGTTATCAGCTTGCAACTGAGGTAACTTATAATAAAGAAGTAGAAACACCAAAGCAAAAGGACATTACAGATATGTCAGATGCAGAGCTTCGTACACTGTTGCTGAGAGTACAAGCAAGTATAAACGAGAGGCAGCAGCTCAAAGAGAAAGTTGTTAATCTCCAGAGCAATAACGATGATTTAGGTCTCCCGTTCTGATATGACTTACAAACGTTATGAATATTGGGCTTCAGAGAATGGTAAGCTAGTAAAGAAGTTCACCAACTGGTTCAAGTGGGACTCAGATAACAGAGAGCCAATACAAAACAAAGGTTTTAAGGGAAATAACTTAAAGAATGAGTATAGAGAGGATTGATTCTTCTGTATTTTTTAATTTTTATATGCAACTCGTTGGGAGTAACGAGACAGGTGCAACGATGGGTGTAGATACCATTATTGCACCTTTTATATTTATCATATGTTTAATTAAATCAAAATAATTAAAAATAATTCGATTTAATTTAAATTAATATGGCAGAAAGTAGAAAGAGAGGAAGGCCAGTTGGTGCGAAGACAAGGATTCCAACTAGTGTGAATGTGATGAAGTTTCAGAAACAGATTGCAAATGCCCCAGTAACAAAGCTTAATGCGTTGTATAACATAATCAACTATGGTCAAGACAATCTTTATCCATTCAAGCTGATAGATTTGTATAACACATCTGTAACGCATCGTTCTTGTATAGACTATGCTTGTAATGCTATTGTGGGAGATGGAATTGACTGGGAACAAATGAAGATGAAGAATGGTGATGTTCCAAATCCCAACTATTCAATGTCTTGGGATGAATTTATAAGAGCATTGGCATTTGATTATTGTTTGTACTCTGCATTTGCTTTCCAGATAATTAAGAACAAGGACAACAAGACCTATTCATTCTTTCCACAGCCTATTGAGACTGTAAGATTGGAAGAAATGGATGAGGATGGTGTTATTAATAATGCTTATCTATGTAAGGACTGGTCAGCGACTGGAACCTATACTCCAATAAAGATTCCAATGTTTGGCTTCCAAGAGGAAGAAACAATTCCAAAAGGTGAAGCATATTTGTTCTACCATAAGAGATATAATCCAGTTAATGCATACTATGGTCTACCAATATATTCATCAGCATTGAATGCAATCATTGCTGAAAGCAAATTCCAGACATATGACCTCAAATCTGTTACCAATGGATTCACACCAGTAGGTGCTATTACATTACCTAGCGTTGAAGATGACAAACAAAGAGAGGCAATCATCAATAATATTACTCAAATGTTCACTGGTGAGGAAAACAGCAATTCAATCGTTATTACTTTCAGAGACAACATTGAACAAAAGCCCATTGAGTTCACACCCTTCCAAGCAAGTGTTAGTCATGTTGACTTGTATTCCCAGAGCAATGAGAGAACAATCAACCGTATCATGGCAGCACATAGAATCAATTCAAAAGCGCTAATTGGTTATCCTTCCGATGATGTTGGATTCTCTGATAGTGGCGCATACATGGAAGAGGCTTATAGGCTTTACAATGTAAACGTAGCAAACAACAATCGTAGGGAGATTCTTGATGTTATTAATACGCTTTTCAAAGCAAATGGAGTAGATGTTGAAATCGTACTGAAGCCTTTGAGATATAAGACAGATGATTCAGAACCATCAAAGGTTGATACCAACGTTCAAGGGCAAGGTGAAACAGCAAATGAAGATGATGTTGAAGAAAGAACTAATAATACAATTTAATAAGAAAAGAGTTCACGATGAGTGAACTCTTTTTTCATAATCATTTTTATATTTCCATCTAAAGCCTCCCGATGTCCTCCATTCTTCTTTACAAGCTTTTCTAATACTTTCATCAGATTTGAACCCTAATTCTTTTGCTGCTTCTTCACAATGTGCGAACTCTTTAATTAATTTCCAATTCAATGTGAATTGCAAAACTGGTCTTCGTTTCTTTGAAACCTTACCAAGATGGGCTTGTCTATTTTTCTCATTCGCCTCTTCTGAATGATGTTTGCCTTTTATCCAAGATGTCATTCCTTTTTTAAACTCAGTTGATGGAGAATTATGTATACCTTTACGATTTTCGCTCATCTTTTTTATAGTATCTTCTGAGAAACAGTTCTTAACACCTTTATTCCAAGGTTCATCACCTTTTTTAAACTCTTTACCATTGTGTTTACCTTTTCCACATCCCGTATTATTTTTTCCTCCACAAGCAACATTATATCCACTTGGATATATTGTATTATAGGCTTTGATAAATGTTTGTTCTAACTCACAAGCTTCTTCTCTTGTTTCTGTTTCAGCTAAAACTTTAACGTCAAAGTTTTCAACACCAAATTTACGTCTGTCTGTGTCCATATATTGATTATAGTCACATTTTAAACTATTAAACTGGCTATTTCTACGTTCAATGTTGTTTGTTTGCCCAACATACTGCATACCATTGGCTTTGTTGGTACGTAAATAAACTGTGTATTTCATGTTTAGTTAAATGGTTAATTATTTTTAGCAAAGATATATAAAATAAATTAGAAAAACAAATTCTAGAGTTAGAAATGATACATAATTGCCTAATGAATGCAAAATGGTTAAAGGAGTTTAGTCCTTACCCATTGAATTATAACACTAAAGAGCTTGATAACTACATCAAGTTAGCTGAAGTACAGTATATATTACCATTGATTGGTAATGACTTCTACGATGAATTGTTGGAGCAAGTTGAGAAGAATGAACTTACTCCAGAGAACTCTACAGCGCTTGTCGAAGCCATTTATCCTTTGCTTGGTTTTGCTGTAGCATATGAAGCTTTACCTACGACATGGCTACATTGGAGTGAAATTGGTATCACTCTAGGTGAATCGGATACCAGTAAGAGTGCCACCTTGAAGGACATTACATTAGCTCAACAGCATTTAAAGAATCAGATTCAGATAAGGATTGATTATGCGAAGCATTGGCTGTGTGAGCATCAAAATTATTATGAGAACTTGGACATATGCCAATGTGGTTGTAGCAACTGTTATAATAGCAAGGATGCATTGAAAAATACATCAAGAAATCTTGAATTGTATTCAACAAGACGTAAAAATACAAACCTAAGATAAATAATCTATGTGTGTTGACAAATGAGTAATTTAAGAGTAGCTGTTGTATGTATTGCAAGATTGGAAGGAAGATACTTGCTAGAATTCTTTGAGCATTATAAATCCTTGGGGTTTTCCAATGTAATACTGTGTGATAATGACCATGATGGTGATGAAGAGGACGTAGAAGCCATTATAAAGCCCTACAGTGGCTTTGTTATATATGAGGGGTATAGGAATAAGGAAGGTTGTCAAGTGAGGGCTTATACGGACGTTTATGAAAAGTACAAGAATGATTATGACTGGTTTTTGTTTGCGGATGTGGATGAGATGTTGGTGTTGAACAAGCATAAAACCATTCAAGAGTTTCTTTCAACATTCACTGATTGTCAAGCTGTTGTTATCAATTGGCAATGTTTTACTGACAGTGGTCTTATCCAGTATGACCCTAGACCAATGATGGAGAGGTTTGGCGTACCAATGGACAAGAATAAGTGTGTACAGTATGCAGATATACCAGAAAATATGCATGTCAAGTCATTTGTTAAGGGTGGCTTGGAAAACATGAGCTTTTATAGTAACCCTCATGTTCCAACAACACCATTGGTAACTTATAATGCTAGTGGAAAAAGATGTTCAAATTCACCATTCCAACCAATTGATTGGGATGTTGCTTGCTTGAACCATTACGTTACCAAATCCTTGGAAGAGTACTGCCTTAACAAGCTAAAAAGAGGTAGTGGTGATAGGTCATATGATTTATTCTTAAAGACGTATGGTAACAGATACTTCAGATATAATACTGTTACTCAAGAGAAACTTGATTGGTTAAAGGAACATGGCTTTCAAGGTATATAATTGAAAAATCCCACTACTTATCACAAGCGGTGGGATTTTTTTCACCATCACTATGGTGTTTCACAAAACTTTTGTCTCAAAAAAATGAATTTATATTTTAATCCTAACAAAAGGTGTCTTTACTAATATTCGCACTCTTCAAGTTCTTCTAACCCACTTTCAATTGTGCTGCAAGCTGAATCAATGCAATCAGCAAGTTCTTGATAACGCTGTCCATTATCACTTGCTTGCAAGCCCTCACTGAGGTTATCAAACTTATCTTGTTCTGCGTAGCCCATTTCTCTGAGTTGGTCTACCAACCCTTGAATCTGTTCCTTAATACTAGAAACTTCCTCTCTGTCTTTTTTATTCATAACTTATTATATTTTTTAAATTAAACTTATTAAATCTAATCATCTTCTCCTAATTTTAATTGTTAATACTCTATCCATTAAACCCAGTGTTAGCCCACTTTGGTTTACCATCCCAAATATCAAGCCATTGTGTGTCAAACTGAGTGTCACCTATAACAACGGCTGTTCCATTTTTGTCCAAGCGTACTTTAAAAGGATTTGAATCAGTTACATACCTACGGCACACTCCGAACACACCCTTTTCAGTGTGGCTATAATGCTGAACTTCTCTAACTTTAGATTCATCAGCAACCACAAAATACGTTCTCATTGGGTCTCCATCAACAACTTTGCTTTCAATGGGCTGAATGGTAAGGGTCTTAGCCGTTCTGTCAATAACCTTGTAGAAATAGACGTTTGTGCAGTTATAACCGTCTTTCCCATACAACACATCACCAATCTTGTATTCCATCTTTTTTATATTTTTAAATTAATACTAATATAATAATAGCAAGACCCCCTTGAGCCTCGCTACCTACTCTCTTATGTAATGGATTTCAGTTCCCTTTCGTTTACGATGCAAAGATATGAAAAAAATCTGAGATATCCAAGAAAAAGTTAACTGGTTAACATCAATTTAAGTTAATTTAACTGTTTTGATTGTTTTTAGATGCATATTTAAAACTACAAATGACTTTTCCATATAAACTTTTTGTGCGTTTTTAGTTTCCCATTGCAGCAAAGAGATATGCTTCCTTGGTGATAACCTTCTGCTACCGCATCCATCATTGAACGATATGTTCCAAGAATTTCACCAGTTATTTTGTCAATTCTGTCAACAAGTATTCTATTTCCATCTCTTTCTTTATTATGCATCGCTTGATGTTCACCCCTATCCATCCACTCTAGGTTCTCAACTCTATTGTCACTCCTATTGTGGTTCTTATGGTGGACAGCATTGTAATTGTTTGGATTTGGAATAAATGCTTGTGCTACTAAAAAGTGTACTGTGTACCCTTTCCAACTAGACAACATAACATGTTTATAGCCATTTTTCTCTGATTGTACTAGCAAAAACGGCATTCTATGTAACAATGTTTTAACTCTTCCCTTGTTTGAGACTTGATATTTTCCTTCATATCCCTTTATGTCTCTCCATTCTTCTCCTTCGATGTCAATAATTTTTTCTCGTTCTTTTGGCTTATACCTTTTTTCATTTCTTATTTTATAAGCTTTTTTATTTTTCTGATAATACTTCTTAAAATATTCTTTTCTGTCTTTCATGGTTTTTATGATTGATTTAAGCAAAGATATATTTTTTATTTTAGAATTCCAAATTCTTTAACAATTCATAACAAAATAAAGTTCATCTAAGCCGTTTGTTTTGGCTCTATGGATAACTATGAAGGTAATGGGGAGAAAGTGGCTTAGAATGGCTGGAAATGGTCTTAAATCGAAAATGGCATCCATCTTCACAGACAAATGTCATTCAGTTCACAAATGAAATCGTCTCATAGACGTTCCAATTCCTCAGATGCGTTTGTATATAACTCTTGCTCAAACATATCCCAATCCTCTACCACTAATTCACCGTTCTTGGTATATGCTTTCAATGTTTTGTCAATCGCTTCATCTACAGCTTTAAAATAAGCATCAGTATCCACATTTTCATCACATCCAAACTTATCACAGATTGCCGCAATATAATACTCTCTATCAAACTCCATAGTTCTTATAGTTGTAAATTAATATTCGGTTGCAAAGATAAACAATATATCTGAATAGACAAAAAAAAGCAGAGATTTATTTTTCTCTGCTTTTGATATATTAGCTATTTGGTAATGCTGTTATTCTTGAGGCATAATTGCTCCATACACTTGCTGACTTATAAGCTGAAACGCTTGCTGATGGAACATATATTGGACAGTTATTGGTATTTAAAAATGCATTAATATATAGTCTTGGAGGTGTTATTGCATTAACTGTTACACTTGTAAGACTAGTACAATTTTCGAAAGCATAACTACCAATACTTGTGACACCACTTGGTATATCTATTTGTCTGAGATTTGAACAGTTAGCGAATGTATTTTCACCAATACTTGTAACACCACTACCAATTGTTACACTTGTAAGACCACTACATTTATAGAAAACATTCTGGCCAATATATGTAACGCCACTTGGTATGTCTATACTTGTAAGACTAGCACAACCATAGAAAGCACCACTACCAATATATGTAACGCCACTTGGTATGGTTACACTTGTAAGACCACTACATTTACTGAAAGCATAACCACCAATAGTTGTGACACCACTTGGTATGGTTATACTTGTAAGACTAGTGCAGCCACTAAAAGCATCACCATTAATACTTGTAACGTTATTAGGTATTGTTATACTTGTAAGACTAGTACATCGACAAAAAGTACCATTACCAATGGTTGTAACACAGTTACCAATCTCAGCACTAACTACTGTCCCACTGTACTGACTTGATACTTCACCACTTGTAACAGCACTTGTTGAATCACACTCAGCACTAACTGTTGAAGAATCAGAAAGTGTAAGTTTAAACTTCCCTTCAAACACTGGAGGTGTTGGACTATGTGGATATAACAAATTATCTCCAAGGTAGACCTTGCAATCAGCAGAGCCTACCTTGAAAGTTACGTCTAAATTTCCTATTTTAATTCCGTTTGCCATATTCCTATTTCTTATTTAAACTGGTAAGTTACCACTGTATTCACTTATTGGGTGAATAATTTCTGCTTTACTACCCCATTCATTTGCTGACTTATATGCATCAACCGCTGAGTCTGGAACATATATTCCATCACCATCGAATGCACTTCCCAATCCTTCAACATATGGTGGCGTTTCTGCTTCTACAACTAAATTTTTTATGTTACTTGCCCAGCCACCCACTTCTGTTATCTGACTTGGAAACAATACATCAACGTTTGCTGGTACACTTGCTTCACCACATCCTAAAATACCAACACACCAATCGCCAATAGATGTTCCATTCAAAGTGTATTTTGCAATATGTACTTGACTTGAGTCATAATCAGATTCAGTTTGGCAAGTTATAGGTTCTACAGCAACATCATCAAGCGTTATAGATGTAATGTCGCCTGATGTACTAGCTTCACAGTTGTAAAAACCAAACTTTGTTTCCCCATTACCACCATACGATGCAATAATTACCTTATCATTAACTGTTGGAGGTGTTGGAGTACTTTTATCAAAATGTACATTATCAGTAGCAGTTACCCAACTTACTGCTGGATAGCTCAACGTTGCAGCACTATAGTCTGCTTCACTTGTAAACTTACGTAAATTATTCATATTATTAAACGTTTAATATTTTATTTTTTAGTTTTATACATTCATCATACATTGGTAACATATCTGGATTCATTTCAAAAAATTGTTCATCCTTCCTATGTCTATTGCCACAATGCATTCCTCGCTGATACAGCTTCCATACCCATTCTTCCCAAGAGCGAGTCACATAATGACTTAGATACATCTTATCATAGCAGATTTCCTTTCTGTCCTTGACTCCTTTGGTGTTAACCCAATCACCAACTGTGCAATGCAATCCACATAGATGCCATCTTGTAATTTTGTTCAAGTTCCAACATATCTTTGTTGTTATCTTAACGGCTGCATCATGCTTATTGAATGGTGCTTTTTCAGTATAGAACTCCCTATAGTCCCTTCCATTATAATTGGGCTTATAAATCCTTCCATTTGCCCCATAATTCTGCCATTGTATAATTACAGCAGCCTTGTCTTGAAACTCGCTCAGAACGTCTGGAATTGCCTTGTATGGCTCTTGTAATGTTATGAACTCATCTATGTCAAGAGTGAAGCACCAATCATATTGATGTAGGTTCTGTATTTTCCATACGCCTTCCTTGAGGTAATCCATTTGGTTAATACCACCTTTAGTCTTAACATCAATCAACCTTTGCTTATTCTTTTCATCATCATATACATCAAGAACTGATAAGAGTGTTACATTCGGATATTGGTCTGTGATATGCTTATGACTCCAGCTTCCAATGTCTTCGAATATGAAGATATGGTTAACCATCTTTGTATGATGGTCTAACCATGCCTTCAGATATTCGTCAAGTTCATTTAGTATAACTGTATGAATTGCTGTCTTCATTAGTTGACAATGATGTAGAGCGTCATACTATCTTTGACAAGTAAATTATCGTAAGCACTCTGTGTGAGTTTAACTAGTTTCATTCCACCAAAGTTATCATTAAGCGCGTTAAGGCTAGCAGCAGTTACTTCTTCAACCTCATCGAACTTATCATATGTATATTCCTTCAATGATTTTACTTCACCTTCAATAATTGCTTTGAAAGTCCAATAGTTATCATAACTAGTACCAATGTTTGTAACACCAGTTATGGTTGGATATTCTATGGTAACAACATTTCCACTGATGGAATAGGTTATACTAGTAGAAGGATTTGAATTACAATCGTTAGTTGTGACAGTAATGACTCCATTATTGCTTTCTATTTGAAATATGCCAAAGCAATCATAGTTATCGTTTTGAAGGGTATATCCACCACTTGTCATTTCGTTTTCATCAACCTCTACAGTGAGTTTTGTACAACCGCTTGGATAGTTGGTGCTTTCACCACCATCACTTTGTTCCCACTCTAATACAACCTCTTGAGTTGGTGTTCCAACTCTTAATTCATCATAGATAGCTCCACCTTGTACTGGATTTGTATCACCACTTGTTATTGCTGATGATATTTCAATGGTGCTTCCAAGATTATCTTGCAACTTAATATCAGTTCCACCGCTTGTTATGTATATGTCACCATTCTGGCGAATCTCAAATGCATTATGCCTTGCATTTTCAGCAGTACCATTACCTACACTGAATAATGTATTGCCACTATCACCAAATGTGGTGTTGGCTTTGTTGGAAACGTTATATCTACCACTTGAATGTTCAGACTCGTTAGTTGTTTTTGTATAATACCCTTCAGAATGAGAATATTTACTATTAAATCCAACACTACAATAATAGCCTTCAACATGTGATGCCATTGCATAATTTCCAATTGTTGAGTAATATCCCTCTTTATGTGAATTATGTGAAATATCACCAATACCGCCTTTAACCCCTTCTGCAAAACTGTAATTAGCGCCAATAAATGGTTTATTATTATCGTTTCCTATAATAACTGAAGTTGGATTACTTGTTGATATTGTAATTGGCAATGTACAGTTGATGGTATCAGCAGTTTCTCCAGTGGTAATACTTATATTAGTTCCACCACTCACTGCTTTTCCACCACCTTCAGCACTGATGACATTTCCACTGATGGTGATATTTGTACCAGCACTCAATGTGTCTTGCTTTCCATCAAGAACATCTTGAAGCTTAACCATTGGTTTGGTATAGAAATCAGTATATGTGGTATTATTGGTGTCCGCGATGTATAAATCACCATTCTGCTTAATCTCAATGGCATTGTGACGAGCATTTTGACCAGCACCATTACCAATGCTGAATAAGGTTACTCCACTTTGACCAAAGGTGCCACTTGTATTCACTGAATCTACGTTATGAACACCCAATGCAGTTTCAAATTGATTGTTGACATTAAGACCAGCACCAATTGCAGTTGTAGAATATCCACTTACCTTGTTGTCATATTGAGTTGTTCCACTTGGTTGGGTCAATGACAAAGAACTATTTCCCTTTCCTTGATATATTGGAAGATTGAAAGCAACTGTATCAGCAGTTTCTCCAGTGGTAACACTGATACCTCTTCCACCTTCAACTCCCTTAACATCAACATCAGCACTGATTACATTATCAGTGATGGTGATATTTGTACCAGCACTCAAGGTATCTTGTTTGCCACTTAATGCTTGGTCAACCTCTGTCTTGGTATAATAATCACTAGGATTGAATATATCTGTCAATGGAATCTGAATGTCTTCCTTTCCACTTGCAGTATTGAAGTCAATGACAAGATATGAAACACCGCTTATTGTTTCAATCCTCACATCATCAACCATTCCATCAATAACGAAGTCAGATGCATCGAACTCATACACCTTTGTACCACCAGTACCATTATGATAGAATTCAACGTACTTTGAAGTGCTGTTGTACAGAACGCTGTCAGCATAACCACTAACAGAATTGTCAATCATGGTCTGAACTTGACCAGTGGTGACACCGCCACCGCCACCTTGTGGCGCAACCATGTTTTCCTCATACCATGCCTCCATTTCAGCCTTGGTCTTGCCAAGTTCATCATAGGTTGCAGAAACGAACACATCATTGCTGTCAGCCTTATAAAAAGTACACATGTTGGAACTATCCATTACAAGGCTCAATGAATTAACTGGCACTTCTATCGTACCATTTTGAAGATAATGACCATTGTTTATGAACTCAAATACAATGGTATCTCCGCTTTTGCTTAAATTAATCATATTGTTTTATTGTAGTTTAAAACTGCTAGGGAACTACCCTAAACTTATTTTAATTTTTTTGTACGATTGCAATCGTCTTCCTTGTTGCAATGCCCTTAACGCTAATTAAACCACTTTTGTCATCAACCAACATGATGCTTCCAACTGGTGTTATGAACTTATTCCCATTCTCGTCTACAAATGTGTAGTTGGAATCGTCCTTTGTGTAAGATACATACTTAATCATATTATTAAATCATTTATAATAAACATAAAAAACACTCACGGTAGTGAGTGTTCTTTAATATTATATATTGACTCGATTCCAATTGGTAGGTATGCCACTGTCACCAGTTGTCCAAGATGTTGACGATGGTGTCTTGAATTTTCCGCTTGAAGAAACGTCTTTAAGCCATTCAACAGTACAGTTCATTGCACTTAAGTCAGTTGCAAGGCATGTAACCTCATTCAGATTTGTACAATTACTAAACATCTGCTGATAACAGCTTTTAGCCAACGTTGTTGCAGGTAACTCAGGTGCTTTAACTATATTCTCACACTTTTCGAACATTGCTATATAACATTCTTCAGTCAACGTTGTAGCTGGCATTACCAAATTGTCAATATTGAGCAAATAAGGATTGCGGTTGAACAAATTCATGAAAACCCTAACATATTGCAGAACTGTCTTGTCAGAGAAATTGTCGCCATAGAGCAATGACATGATATTACCCTCCACCTCATATTTGTAATTGCTATATATATGTCCAACTCCACCGTTGTCATGGCTGTCAAAAGTTATGCTGCCTTTGAACATTACTGTACTACCGCTACTTAAATTATAAAGCTGGCTTTCATATACATTCCATGTTGCCCCAGAATCAAGTGAATATTGCAAGTCATAATCGAATCTATTGCTTTTCAAGAAAGATAGAATTGAATTGTTTTGCAACATTCTAACTGTGAAGTATTCCGTTTTGTAGTCTTTTCTGCAAGTTATTCTGCTTTCATAATTTCTCCAATAAACATTTGCTTTATATGCGTCAACGCTCTGGCAAGGAACGTAAATTGGACAATTATTGGTATCATCAAATGTATTATTACTTATATTCGGAGGTGCTATTGCATTAACTGTGATACTTGTAAGACTATTACAGCCACTGAAAACAACACCATCAATGTTTCTTATGCCACTTCCTATTGTCACACTTGTAAGACTACTACATCCTTTGAAGGAACTAAAACCAATGCTTGTAACAGTATTAGGTATATCTAAACTTCTAAGAGCACTACAATATTGGAAAGCCTCATTACCAATACTTGTAAGTCCACTGCCTATTGTAACACTTGTAAGACTTCTACAACTGCTGAAAGCTTCATTGCCAATACTTGTAACGCTGTCTGGTAATTCAATCGAAGTAAGACCGCTACAAACACTGAAAGCTTGTCTACCAATACTTGTAACACCATTAGGTATATCTATACTTGTAAGACTGTAACAACGCATGAAAGTATAATCATTAATGCTTGTAAGACCACTTGGGATGTTTACACTTGAAAGCTCATAACATTCATTAAAAGCATAATTACCAATGTTTGTAACACTATCTGAGATGGTTACGCTTGAAAGGATTGTACAAGCCTTGAAAGCACCAACACCAATGCTTGTGGTGCAATCACCAATCTTAACATCAACAAGATATGGAGATGCAACTTCTCCAGAGGTTATAGCACTACTTCCATCGCATTCACCATATGTCACAGTACCACCATTATAGGTCGCAAGCCATTTATATACTGATGGAATTGTAGGCCAGACCTTTCCAAGGGAGCTGTGAACTTCCTTGATGCTATGTCCTTGATATTGGACTATTTTCCAATCATTTTGATTGTTGAACTGTATCATGATTAATAAACAAGATAGAGTGTATTATTATCCAAAGTTCCACCACTAATCTGTGACCATTGTGCTTCCGTACCCGACCATATCGATGGAATAGTTGGTTTATCAGTAAGGTCATTGTATGAACCAGAGAAGTTAGACTTTGCATCCCATGATGCTGTCTGGGCTGTCGTTACATGAACATCTGTGTTGCTTGTATGCGCTGTTAAATCATTCGTTAAAGTCTGGACATCACCGCTTATGGTTACAACATCACCGCTTATGGTTACAACATCGCCACTAATAGTTGTTACATCGCCACTTATCGTTACAACATCGCCACTAATAGTTGTTACATCGCCACTTATCGTTACAACGTCACCACTAATAACTGTTACATCACCACTTGTAGAAGATGAAATGGACTGTATTTGCCCACTCAATGTGTCTACATCGCTCTGTGAAGCCTTTTCTCCAAGCTCGCTTGCAACTGTTCCACTGTATGTCGTAAACGCGCTTACAGCCAATTTCTCAGCCAATGCTGAATCAATTTCAGTTTTTGATGATGTCTCTGATTTCTGATAGTAGAGTGTGGGGTCAAACGTTCCACCACTTGCAACCTTTTCATCAATGGTTGCCTTGTCATAAGTATAACCACTTACGAATTCCTCAGTTGCCATACCACTGACAGCCTCTTCAATCATTGTTTCAACATCAGCACTTGTGACACCACTAACATCTATATCCTCTATAAGCTCATCCACTTGATGCTTTGTATAGTAATTGTCAGCATCAGCTATCACTGAAGATGGTACACATTCCCAACGTTTCATTTCGCAGTCGGGATAAATATTATTATTGCAATTCATAATTAATCAATTTAATTAAACATAAAAAGACCCACTTGATGTGAGTCTTTTCTTTTATTAATCTTGACCAAGACCAGCTAGAGCTTGAACTTCCGTTAATTGGTCAGTCTTGTCGATAATATCCACCACTGAAACATAGCTTGGTTTTGTAGCATATTTCTCGAATGCTGAAAGCAATCTATCATTAGCTGACTCGAAGTTATAATTCATCGTTGGCAAGATACCTCCTTCAGCAAAATGTTTCCTTGGGCTTGCGCTCTGGACAACTCTGCTTACATTGGATTTCTTGCCATAGAAATCAATGAAGTCATCAAGCGAAAGTCTCTTCTTCTTTGAGTTGATGTAGTCCAAGACCTCTACATTCTCAGTTGTTGTCTTCTTGTTAACAACATATTCTGAACCTTCAACAACGATATCAGAACCTAATATTGGCATTCCACCTTCAGAGTGAGAAGGACCTGACAGCAATCCACCTTTTGCATAAGGCTTATTCGCTTTCATGATTGCAATCTGTGCTGCCGTTGTTGTTGCTGCCAATGCCATCATTGGGATAGCTGGAACTGGCCACTTGTTAATCGCTGCCATTGTGATTGCCATTGCGCCATTTACGATTGCTTGTATAATCTGTCTGTTATATTCAGCTTCCTTGCGTCTCTTATCAAGTTCATCTTGCTTGATTTTCATACGTTCCTCTTCCTTTGCAATCTTTTCCTTCTCCCTTGCAGCAATCTTCTCAGCCTTGACTTCAGCATTGAGCCTATCGATGAGTTCTTGCCGCCTATCACCCCTTGCGGTTTCAAGCTCATCCTCAATCGAATCAATCGCATTCTTGTGGTCTTGAACAATCTTCTCTTGTTTCTCCAAAGCTTCTTGAAGCTTTTCATTGTACTTGTCAATCTGTTCTTGCTCCTTGTCGAATGCAGTGTCTTGGGCATTCCATACAGCATTCATAATTGTTGAGAATGCATCCATTGCCGACTGTATGTAAGGCGTTAATGATTGTACAAACTTTGGTATAACATCACTTTTATCACCTTTAACTGAAGTAAGCATATTCTTGAAGGCTTCCTCCAAATCATTCAAGCTGTTAATCGTTGCATTTTTTGCTTGAGGAGTAATCAGTCCTTGCTTCCATGCGTCTTCAAGCTTCTTCTTTTGGGCAACTATGGCATTCAATGAGTCTACGATTGCATTTCTTGCTTCATTCAAGTTTTTAACTGTGCCTTTTATATTAACGATACCAAGGGAGTTGTACTTTGGCTGCTTTGACAGTAAATCATTAATCTTTGACTGTGCATCCCTTAAGTTCCTTATCTGTGCATCGAATCCTTTCTGTTCTTCTGCCGCAATATCCTTTGCATTCTGAACTGTAATCGCCTTAATTTTGTCCTCACCTTCCTTTACAATCTCAGCCTTCTTATCTTTATGTTGTTTCTTGGCAATTTCAATCTGAGCTTCAATCTCAACTGTCTTTGCAAACAATTCATGATACAATTGATATGTTTTTTCATTTGTATCCTTCAACATTTCAACACCTTCAAGACCTTGAACTTTGTACTCCTTCTCAATTGCAGCCATTGCATTCTTGGTACTTGCAAGTTGTTGTGTTAGACCAGACATTTGAATGGAATAACGTTCCCTTTCAGATTCAGTTGCAGCAGATACTTCATTCTCAACCAATTCCTTGTTTAATTTTGCTCTTTCTTCGATATTCTTCATCAGTATCAAACGTACAGATGAGTTATACTCTTCCTCTGCATCCAAACGGAACTTAATTGAATCGCTTAAAGTCTTTCCCCTTTCTTCTTCTATCTTGAAATCATAGTTACTGATATAAAGAAGTTCGTTCTCATACTCCTTTTCATATAGTTTTTCAACTTCCGTATAAGTTTTAGAAAGACCTTCTATATACAAATCCTTTTGCTCTTGAGTGGTAGCAGTTGCAATAGCCTCGTAATAGTCCTTTATGTCTTGGTATAGTTCCTTATTCTTTACACTTACCCACTCTCTCAAGTATCCGTAGAATCTATCTATGTTACGTCCAGCTTCTTTTTCGTTAAAAAGGTCTTGATATGTATTTGCCTCCTTCAGCTTGCTATCATCAACTTTGTATATCTCCTTGATTTCTTGTGTCTCTGAAGCTGAAAGTAATGTATTAATCTTCGCTGCATTTTCTGATAACTCATCAAACTTATTCTTAAGTTCGTTTATCTGGTTGCCAAGCTTTTCTGTATTGATGCTAAACTCCATTTCTTGAATACTCTTTGCAGTTTGTGAAACACTTTCATTCAACTTCTTCAAGTATTCATTAATTTCATTCAGCCTCAACTGTGCATAGTAATCTTGCACCTTCTTGATGACTGAAGCTGTCTTTACGCCATTTTCATTGAGTTTATTAATTGTTTGACGTTCTTCCTCATCCAATTGACGCAATCTCTTTGAAAGACCATCTTGCATAAGGCGAAGCTCTAACTGTGCTAGACTTCTGTTTGTTTCCTCGACAACATTCTTTGTTTTGTTCGAGTTCTTTTCAATCTGGTCAGAGTAGCTGCCAATACCGTTTTTCTCCATGAATTTCTCAACGTTCTCTTGGGATTTCAGCATTTCCTCTTCAGCAGTCTTGGTATATGCAGTAGCAACTTGTATAGCAGCAACCCTTGCCCTATTACTAGTTTCAATAGTCCAAGACGAAGGCATAAACTTCTGCCACCACTCCTCAAAATCAACGTTTGACATCTCCTTGACTTTAGCTTCATCTTCTAGTGCCTTAACGTAATTGTTAAATGCAGCTTGAGCTTTAGCTTGAAGTGTCAACATCTTGATATACACTTCGCCCTTTTTTGTAAGAACATCCATCCACTCTCCAAGTGTCTTGTATGTTCCCAATGTATTACCTAACTCTGAATTAAGTTCTTTTACAAGGCGTTTTTCTTCATTTTTTGTACCATTGAAGTTCTTGACTGTTGTTTGGTATTTCAATAGATTTGCAGAAGCTTCAGCATAAGCATTATTTACTTCCTCTTGAACTTTTGCAGCATCCTCTTGAGCCTTCTTTGCTTGTTCAACCTTCTTGCTGTACTTATCCCAAGCTGCAACAGCAGCCAACACAGCAGCAATAACAAGACCAATCCCAAGTCCCTTAAGAGCAAGTGATAACGCTTTCGTAGCCTTTGCAGCGCCATTGCTTGCAACAGCAAGTCCCTCTTCTGCAACCTTTGCATTTGTCACCTTTGCAGCAAAAGCATCTATGGCGGCATTTGCTTTTGTAAACATGCCACCCATGAACTCACCACTTTGCAATTGCTTATTGATGGTCTCAATCCCCTTCATGGCATTTTGCAATGCAACCAATTTCTGAATTGAACGTTCAATTTCATCACCATCAAGACCAAAGAATGCTGAAATACCCTTTGTGGCTTGTGCCAACGCAACAACAGACTGCATTGTATCCATCATTGTATCCATTGGCTTGCCAGCATCTTGGATAGAACTCTTCAACTGCGCAACAACTGTTGGCAACTCTTTGAAACGTTTTACCTCATCTTCAGATAAAACAATACCTTGGTCTTGCTTAACTTGAAGCGTCCTAAGTTCATTGGATAACTCCTTATATGCTTGCTTTGCGTTATCGAATTTCTGAGTTACGTCACCAATCTGTATTGCCAAGCCCTTGAATCCCTCAGCAGCACTTTCATAGTTACCGACATTGCGTCCAAACTGACCATAAGCCTCTTCCATTTCCTTCAGTTTATTGGTCAATTCGTTAGCCTCTTGGGTCATATTCTTGATTGATTCACTGTCACCAAGGTCAGTTGTATTGATAACAGCCTTAAGGTCTGCAAGCTTATCTTTCATACCTTGCATTGTATTAGAATACGTATCAGCTTGCAACCTTTCTTGAGCTGCAATAGTCTTCTGGTCGTTGACAATTTCCTTCAATACGTCCTTCTGAGCCAATACCTTTTGGTATGACTCATCTTGGTATGCAACTTGCTTCGCTTCAAGCTTTGTACCCTCATTCTTAAGACTGTTAAGTTCCTTCTGTAGAGCGGCATCTTGAGATAATGTTGAAGTTGAAGATGCACCAGCAGTTGAAGATGTTCCAACCTTTACATTAGCACTCTCCAACTGCTTTATACGACTTTCAAGCGCATTAAGCTGTTTATTTAATGTTTCAACTGCATCAATTGATTCTTGAACTCCATTAATCTTAATTTGATATTCTTTTACGTTAGCCATTGCTATATAGTTTTATTATAAACATAAAAAAAAGTAGTCATTAGACTACTTTCTTCAAAAGTGTTAATGTTGCTGGATTGAATCCACTACAATCATATCCATCTATCTGGACAACCTCATATAAGTCACTGTCAACCTTTACTAGCGCACCATTCTTAAGACGATTATATTCTAGTGGTGTTATATACGCTTCAACCTTTATGTAATTGCTTGAAAGATAAGCTTTTATATCGAAGTAATCTAATAATATACTCTTCTCTGAATTTTTATAACTCAAGTTGAAGTTGCCCTTGTAATTGGTTGGAACATACACTGTGACAGTCTCATTCATATTTTTCAATGGAAGGTCAATCTGTTGCTCAACCTTATGAGGTTTGAACCATAATCTCTGGGCTAATCCATAACCATCATGTTTCCTTGATTCCTCATAATCATATCCATCAACCATGTATTGGAACTTCGATATGACTGGCATCCTAAACTCAACTGTTGGTTGTGTTTGCGATGATGTCGCATAATAGCTGAATGTATCATACCATGTGTATGCCATCTTCAACTGCTTTTCAGACTTTGTAGTTACATAGCTATCATCATTAAGCATGATTTCAGTGTAACCACTATCAATCCACTTCTTCCAGTCATCTCTGTTCATCACAGATTCGCTTCCATAGCTTTCAACTGCTGAATTCTCAGCACCCCACTCGTCTTTGTCAATCTTGTACTTAACTGCCATAGATTTTGGGTAGTTTATTGCCTTTGCCTCGATGTTTGGAGAATAAACCCTATCATCAAGGTTGACAGCAGTACCAAAACCAAAGTTCTTTTTCTTCTTGTTGATTGTGATGACGTTGCCATCTTGAATAATATCAAGATTGAATGCATCTTGCACATCCTTCACCCAATCACTTATCTTGGTTTCCTTGTTGAAGAAATTGGCAAGATTCAAATTATAATCAAACTCTGAAGGAGAATTATAGTTATAAGTTCCCTTGCTTATCCTTGCATTGATGTCACCTTGGTCTTTTGGTGATGCTGCTTCAATTATTAAATGTGTCGTTGCTGATGTGGCATAAGACACCTTAACAGCTCCAGTTGTTTCATAGTCTCTATGTACAGCAACAAGACGTAATACATCATTTCTGTTCAAACGTACAAGACATTGGATTGTTCCAGTCATTGTATTGGTTGTTTGATTGAAACTGTATGTTGCTTGTGGAAGAGAATTCTTGTTAAGGTTTGAAAACTGATTAACAAATGAGTTATTAAGGAATGAATAATATCCACCACAGTTATACATGCTCTGATTCTTCTTGTCAGCACCAATATGTGACCAAGATTTTCCATTCTTTATAACAGCTCCAGTGCCTCCATAAAAGGAATCTGATGTTGGTGTCTTTGCATTACCCCAAGATGTGAAACCACATATGAATTTCTCTGATACCTCTGGGTCAAATGCCATTGGGTCTGTTTTTAATTGAACCCACCCTAGAGTTGATACCTTATCTTGTACACTTTCGCCATCAAATCTCTCAATTGATGATGTTGGTTGTGACTGGTATATGTTTTTACCAACTTTCTCATGTGGGAAACAATTCAAGAAATTCTCATGTGTTCCAAGTTGTGTAGCTGATGAATAATCTGCTTGATTTCTATAAATTATAATACCATTCTGTCCTTTTATAAGTTCTATACCACTATCATCACTTGATGTCCAGTTTCTTACAAGTTGAATTTCCAATGGTGTGGTAATCTTGAAGATTGGAGGAAAAGATATATTTGCTTGATGAGGTATTTCAACGTCAAGAGGTAATAATTGACCAGTATTATCCCTTATCCACTGCGATGCTGTTATATTGCTTGTTTGCAATAGCTTTGCCTCAACTTGCATATTAATCTTATAGAAGCCATCAGAAGGTATAACAATGAGGCTTTCACTATCTTGCATCATGTAACTCTTTTGATGTATGGTACAGTGTCCTCCGTCCTCTGGAAGAAGCGTATCATAAACCCTTACAGTATCACAATTGTACTTTAATGCGTCTCTAAATTCAGTTGTATGAGTAGCACCATCAGCTATAATTGGTCTGTAAGTTGGCAATGTTGGAATCTTAAGCATGCATTCAGTACCATAAGTCTGTCCACTTGAAGTACCATATGGTGGCACATCTTGAGGGCAAACCCAAGTTGATGTAAGGTCAACCTTCCCAAACTTTGGATTTCCCAAGTTATAGTCTGGAACTTGTTCATCCGCCAAGTTCACTGACATGTATATATCTTTCAAATACTCATCTTGGAATATATCACCTTGCACAATGTAGTTCTTGGTCTCAAAGGCATTCCTTAACGTTGCAAGCATGTTATGGCTTGGATACCATGTCTCATAATACCATTCATTGAAGTTATCAAGACTAAATTTTGATGTATAGTCACCGTAATACAATGGTCTTGACTGAGGTAGTATTGCATCCTCTGGAACACTCTTCTTAGCAAAGCAACCATAGGAAATTAATGGGAATGTAACCTCTGGATTCCCTTGGAAGTTTGCAGCATTGATTGATGATGCTCCATCGAAGTCAATTTCCCAATTGGTATGCACTATATCACCATTCTCATCCCTTTCAAATTCTCCATTTGCAAGACGTTTCATTGGTCTAATCTCATTCATGGTGGTATCACCAAATATATCCTCAAGGTTATATGTCTTGATGCTTACCAAGTTGCAGTTATACTTGTTATCCTTCACCCCATTCAATGTGAGAGAACCCTTGAATATAAGAGTTCCATCAGCATACAACTCTGCATTGTATCTCTTATGGAACTTTGCCAAACGAGAAAGATTGTTTGCATGGTCAAATATCTGGTTGTTCGTTGGAGAACATGGCAAATCAAAGGAGAACGAGTATTCTCCTTGTGTAGATGAAACCTTTGTAGGGTCTTGAAGCACATTGTTAAATCTTATATTAACTGATTTCTGGCTTTCAAGCTCTACCATCTTTCCATTGACTAATAGTTCTATGTATGAATTTCTTATAATCATTTATCCTATTGTTGTTGGTTGTGAGTAATGATATTTTATGGTTGCTAAAAATATATCGTTCTGGTTCTGCTCTTCAATCACAATTGAATCAACGATAATCTTATATGTCTTTCCATTCACCTCAGTCCAAACATCCTTTGCTTGGAGAAGGTCATTGAATATATACACTCCATCTTTTTCCATGAGGTGTGATTTAAGCGTTACGTCATACTTTATCTCATTTGAATAAACCTTTTCAAGTTCTTCAACATCTGAGGTGTAGTAATCGAAGATATTCTTCTCATAAGTCGTTATATCTGATGTGTGGTTTTCAGAACGTTCTCCAGTCCAATCAAAGAATGACACACCACCATTAGAATTATGCCAATATGTTCTTGTAATATGTTCAGTCGCCTTGAATGGATGAATTACAGTGTATCTTATTTTGGTAGTTCCAAGTGTCACATCCACATAAGTGCTCTGGCTAAAGAATGGCTCTTGCATATCAAAAGCAACTTGTTTAAGCTTGTTGCTTGATGTATTTCTCCATGTAGTTGTATAACGATACAATACATTCAATGCTGAATCAAGATAATCAACGTAGATTGTCATACCGCCCATATTACTTCTAGCGTAGAATGACATTGGTAATGTGTTCTCGTATATATAAAGGATTGAATTATTGTAAGTTCCCTTTGCAGTACCTCTTGATACGTTCTGTGCAAGTACCAAACCTCCACTTGGAATTTCAATATATTTCTCACCTTGGTTACACATATAACCGTTTATAATGTAGTTTTCCTCTGAAGTTTCAATTAAATTATATTCACCATCTTTATATGATGAAACTTTAAATGTATATGGTGTTGCAACGTCATATTGAGCCATTGTTGTTAACACTGGACTTACATCAAACGTACATTCTCCATTATAGAAGTTCTTTTCCAATGTTGTTATATAATTGCCGTTTCCATCCAATACGTCAACATCAATCAATGCGCCATGAAGACTAGATGAACTTGTTCCATCTGTCGAAGTATAAGTTATATACTGAGCGGTTATATTTGTCTTCACAAATTCACTTGCATCACCAATGCTTCCAATTTCTCTTGAAGTGATTGTTAATGATGCTCCACTAGCTACAACAGTGAAGTTAGCAGCAATTATAGGGCAATTCCTTAAAGCCCTCATCACACTTGCAGCAGTGGATGTGGTTGAAGTTGATACATAGAATGACTTGTTATAAGCATTGCTTGGGTTTAGAACATTCGTTATGTTCTCACCAAATACATTTATATACCACTGGGAATCAGCCGTTGTTGCAGAAGCAAGGTCGCCAACGAAATTAAACACAATACTTGCCTTTGTACCAGCGTCATAATCCTCAACCTTAATCAAATTAGGAACGTCTGTAAGACATACAAGACTTGAAGCAGACTCTATATTATTAAGTGTAATCATTATTCATTAAAAAATTTGTTTATTTGTTCCATTATTATATCAAAAAGCCTATCAGACCATTCATTTTCCCATGACCTATCAAGCTCATCGAAAACCTTTGCCATTATAGGTCTTGGAGCAATACCATCCCTTGAAATTGCCCTTCTTATAAGGAAGATTGTTGAATTATCTGTCGGAATGCCCCTTTCCTTGCACCATCTTACAATTGGCTCAACTGGTGGAAACTTTGCTCCCTTCCTTCTTCCACTCTCAATGTATTGGATATAGTCATTCAGCACAATATCAAGAATCAAGTCACCATCATTGGTTGCTCTAACTGATAATGTGCGATATATGTCAGACTTGGAGAGTGTGTTCTTGCCAACCTTGTTGTTAATACCAACATTGGAATCCATTACCACCCTTACCAATTCTGCAATACTCTTGCCAAATTCAAACATTATTCTTGTTATATTCATTAACAGATACGGTTGCGTAAAAGTTTGATTGGTTTGATGTCCAAGTCACCAATTTCCTTATTTTCAATGTCAATCTCATGGTCTTGCTCTTCCTCATGAGCCTCGTCATCGAAGTTATCCTCAAGTGTACACCAATTAAGTGGTGATGGCATCTGAAGAACAAGGCTTAATTTGACTCCTGCAGCGTTATCGTCAGTGTAGTGGGACAATGTAAGGATGCTATAGTCATATACGCTCAGAATGCCTTGAAATACATCCTGAGTATCGATAAATGCCATTATATCCACCGCAATGGTATATGCATTGTTCTGGACATCCAAAACCGTATGTTCATCATCAACAAAACCAAGCACATATATCTCAAACTCTGCCTTGAATATGTTTGTTGTGATGTTCAACTGATGTAATGACACATCATCAACATACACTTGATACATCCTATGATTGTTCTGTTGGTTATTATAGTCATTCCCTTGGTATCTGAACGTATAAACACCCTTATGACGAAGTGATGCTTCTTTTATTACTTCGATTATATCTTTTAACATAATATATTCATTTAGAATAAACATGAAAAAAAGGAAGATATAATCTTCCTTTTTAAACTTATACATGCCCCAATGGTTGAATCCTATTTGCATAATTTCTCCATCCACTTGCATTCTTATATGCATTCACACTCTGTGACGGGACATATATCGGGCAATTGTTGGTGTTATCAAATACAAGACTAGCCAGTGTTGGAGGTGTCGTTGGAAGAACAGTTACTCTCTCAAGACTTGTACAACTTCTGAAACACCAAAGACCTATCGATGTCACACCGCTAGGAATTGTAATGTACTTAAGGCTTTTACAACCATAGAAAACTCTTCCCATTATACTACCTATTTTTGTTACACTGTCTGGAATTGTTACGCTCGTAAGACTATAACAACTGAGGAAAGCATAATTACCAATGGTTGTCACACAATCACCAATTTCTGCCCTTGTCATTGCGCTGTACTCATATCCACTGGGGTTTGTTGTCGCTGTTGCTAATGTTGTACTGCTGTCACAATCTGCTGTGAATGTTGTTCCATCGCTGTACCATGCCTTGAATTTGCCTTCAAATGGCTCGCATCCGTATTCCAAGTAAGCTCCCTTCTTATATTCATCAGTCTGGAACCAATGAACTCCATCATAGGTTATTTCCTTTCTTAGCTTAACAAACTTACATAAATTATCTGACATATTTTAACTCGTTTTTGAATGAATTATGGTATTGCTTGAATCCTTGAAGCATAGTCAGACCATGCTGACTGGTATGCGCTCACTGATGCTGCTGGAACATATATTGGACAATTGTTGGTATTGTTGAACTCAGATTCCCCATCATCTATGGTAGGCGGTGTTGTTGCCTCTACTGTAATGCTTGTAAGGCTTCTACAATCACTGAAAGCACTTTCCCTAATCCTTGTAACACTGCTTGGTATGGTTACACTTGTAAGACCACTACAATCACTGAAAGCACTATCGCTAATACTTGTGACACCACTTGGTATGGTAATGCTTGTAAGGCTGCTACAATAACCGAAAGCACCACTACCAATAGTTGTAAGACCACTTGGTATGGTTACACTTGTAAGACCACTACATTTCCAGAAAGCCCAACCGCCAATACTTGTGACACCACTTGGTATGGTTATACTTGTAAGACTTCTACAATATTCGAAAGTACCATCACCAATGGTTGTAACACCACTTGGTATGGTTATACTTGTAAGACTTCTACAATTATTGAAAGTACCATCACCAATGGTTGTAACACCACTAGGTATATTTACGCTTGAAAGACTATAACAATTATAGAAAGTATCATCACCAATGTTTGTAACACTATTACCTATGGTACAAGTTGTAAGACCGCTACAATTATAGAAAGCCCAATCACCAATACTTGTAACACTGTTTGAGATTGTTGCGCTTGAAAGTCTTGTACTTTTTTGGAAAGCTCTATTACCAATGGTTGTAACGCAATCGCCAATCTTAATATCAACAAGATATATTGTTAGTACTTCTCCAGAAGTTATTGCACTCGTTGCATCGCACTCTGCTGATGAGGTTCTTCCTTCACTATCAGTTGCAAGCCATTTTCCATCAAACGTTGGTGTTGGTGGAACATAACCACAATCAGTGCTCTGGGCTTCAATGAGCACATTGGTTGTTGCTGTGGTCTCCCATGACGTTCCTCCATCATAAGATACTTGGTCATATACATCCTCATACTTATCATAACCATTGCAATAAGGAGTTCCACTGATTGTTCTATACTGAGCACAAGGTGGTATACCTTCAATCCTTGAAGCATATGTGCTCCATCCATATGCTGCTTTATAGGCATCAACACTCTGGCAAGGAACATATATTGAACAGTTATTGGTATCTACGAGAGCATAAGTTCCCAATTCAGGAGGTGTTATTGCATTAACTGTTATTGCTGTAAGACCACTACATTTCCAGAAAGCATCCATTCTAATACTGGTGACACCACTTGGTATGGTAATGCTTGTAAGGCTGCTACAATTTCTGAAAGCACTATCGCCAATACTTGTGACACCACTTGGTATGGTAATGCTTGTAAGACCTCTACAATCACTGAAAGTATAATCATTAATGCTTGTAACACCATCAGGTATATTTACACTTGAAAGACTTGTACAAGCAGCGAAAGCATAGCCACCAATACTTGTAACACCACTTGGTATGGCTATACTTGTAAGACTTCTACAACCACTGCACATTCCACTACTAATACTGGTAACGCTGTCTGGTATGTCTATACTTGTAAGACCACTACAACTTTGGAATGCATAAATACCAATGGTTGTAACGCTATTTGGTATGGTTATACTTGTAAGAGCGTAACAATTCTGGAAAGCATAACTGCTAATACTTGTAACGCTATTACCTATGATACAAGTTGTAAGACGTCTACAATTGAGGAAAGCGCCATAACCAATAGTTGTAACACTGTCTGGTATTGTTACACTTGAAAGTCTACTACAATCATAGAAAGCATAATTACCAATGGTTGTAACACCGCTACCAATAGTTGCACTTGAAAGACTATGAGCTTCTGTGAAAGCACTAGCACCAATGGTTGTAACGCAATCGCCAATCACAACTGAATAAAGAGGAGGAAAGGCAATTTCTCCATAAGTTATTGCTGATGTTGAATCACACTCTGCCGAAGAAGTTACAGTACCACCTCTATATGCTAACCATTTTCCATCAAACGTTGGTGTTGGTGGAACATAACCACAATCAGTGCTTTGGGCTTCAATGAGTACATTGGTTGTTGCTGTCGTTTCCCAGTACGTCCCACCATCATAAGATACTTGGTCATATACATCCTCATACTTATCATAACCAACGCAGTAAGGGCTTCCACTTGTGGTTCTTTCCCTATATCCACAATCGTATGATTTCTCCTCAACTAGTACATCTGTTGAAGCTGTGGTTTCCCATGTCACACCACCATCATAAGATACTTGTTCATCCACTTCAACATACTTATCCACATCATACGTTCCACTGCAATATGGAACACCACTGATAGTACGATACTGAGGTGGAACATAACCACAATCAGTGCTCTGGGCTTCAATAAGTACATTTGTTGATGCTGTGGTTGTCCATGTCTCACCACCATCTATTGAAACTTGGTTATATACGTCTTGATATTTGTCTACACCAACGCAATAAGGAGTTCCACTTGTGGTTCTTTCTCTATATCCGCAGTCATATGACTTCTCCTCAACCAATACATCTGTTGAAGCTGTGGTTTCCCAGTACGTTCCACCATCATAAGATACTTGCTCATCCACCTCAACATACTTGTCAACGCCATCGACTCCGCTACAGTAAGGAGTTCCACTGATTGTTCTTTCTCTATATCCACAGTCATAAGACTTTTCCTCAACCAATACATCTGTTGAAGCTGTCGTTTCCCATGTCATACCACCATCATAAGATACTTGTTCATCCACTTCAACATACTTATCCACATCATACGTTCCACTGCAATATGGAATACCACTAATGGTACGATACATTGACTCTGGACAATTATCACACATCCAACCATCCTCAACCCAACGTCCAATTGGATTGCAAGCAATGCTACCTCTTTCAATCAATGCTCCAGCAGTGTATACTTCTGTTGGAATCCATGTTACGCCACCATCTTCAGAACGATACTGACGCATTTTATAATATTTATTATTCATCGTTATAAATTAGTTCTCGTCCAGTTATTAGGTATACCATTAGCACCACTTGACCAATTGGTTGATGAAGGTGTCTTGAATTCTCCACTTGAAGCAACATTGGCAAGCCAATTAGTAGTACAGTTACTAGCGCTTATATTACTTGCAAGGCATGTAACCTCATTTAAATGAGTACAATTTCTAAACATCTGCTGATAACATCCTTCAACCAACGTTGATGCTGATAATATTGGAGATTTCGTTATCTTTGTACAATTTTGGAACATCTGCTGATAGCACCCTTCAGTCAAAGCCGTACATGGAAGCTCTCTTGGTGTCTTTTCTAGGTTCGTACAGTCTTGGAACATGTATGCATAGCAAAACTCAGATAATATGAAGTCTGTTGCTGGCATTACCATATTCTCGCAGTTAATCAAACCATTGCAACTAGCAAATAAACGCTTGAAAAGATAAGGTCTTGCAGTAATAGATGAGTAGTCTTGATATTGCAAGCCATTCACCAATGACATTGCATTTCCCTCAATCTTGAACCTTCCACTTGAACTGAAATAACCACTACCTCTTGTTCCTTGAGGACGCAATACAGCATTCCATATGATACGTTCTCCCTCTTGGAATATAGGTGTCGTATCACCATTGTATAATACCTTCCATGTAGTACCATCATCAGTCGAATAAGCTTGCAAATTAAGCCATGATGTTGCGCTGAATGAGAATGCACAAGGCTCAAGAGGTATGAAGGTTAATGGAATTGTTGAGTAATCAACTATAGGCGTTGGTGGTACATATCCGCAATCCTCACTGTTTGCTTCCAATAGCACCTTTGTGGTTGCTGTGGTTTCCCATGTCACTCCCTCGTCATATGTTATCTGGTCATATACGTCTTGATATTTGTTATACCCCTCACAATATGGAGTTCCACTCGTTTGTCTCTGATTTGCACAACTGTCTTCGATTGGTTGTAACTTGGATGCATAATCGCTCCAACCGCTTGCAGCCTTATATGTGTTGACCTTTAGACAAGGCACATATATTGCCGTTATACTGTTTAGAATTATGCTGTTCAGCACTGGAGGTACATCAGCATGCAATGTCATACTTGATAGACTAACAAGTGAACCAAACGCATCATATCCAATCTCAGTTACACCCCTTCCAATATCAAGCGTTACAAGATTCTCTGCTTGCAAGAAACAATATTGTCCAATACTTGTTGCACAGTCGCCAATTGTCACACTTGTAAGGTCTGCAATGCCATATTGTGATGCTAGCAGCATTGAATTGGTAATCTCAGTGCTGTAGCCACAACTTGCACTGTATGACCTTCCACTTGTATAGTTGCACTCAAGCATTGTACCATTACAGTTCCAACCATCTTGTGTGAATTGTAACACATGAATATGAGGAATTGATTCCGTTGAATCGCACATTGTACAAGTCAAATTTCCTTGTCTGTTAGCTTGAACATCAGAACATACTGTATTGGCATCGACAATAAGACTTATATAACCATCTTGAATCTGGATATTATTAACCCATTCCACATCACTTACAGCACTCCTAACACATGTGTTGTATGGAATTATCATGGTTTTTCCCTCTGGTTCCACTTCATACAATCCACCTTGTGGGAAACACTCTGTAATGTCCTCTGATTGTAGCGTTACAATATAATCAATGGTGGAACTTCCACCACAGAATGTAACTGTCAACGTATGACTTGTTGTAGCTGTTGGAGTCTCAGTATTGGTAACTGTCAATTCATACTCAACATAAGCCGTACCACTCAATGGAGATACTGTTATTGCTGATGTGGAAGACGATATTGACCAGTCATCCTTCCAAGACTTCATTGAAAACGTTCTTGAACCCTTCCTCTTAAACGTCATGTCATCAAGGTTGGTCTGAATTGAGCACTCTGTACCATAGCAAACATTTCCGCTATTGTAATATATTCTGTCATCATGGTCAAATGTCCCAATTAGCGCGTCACCAAGATAAGCATATCTTGATTCATAACCCTCAAGACACTTGTATTTATTGGTCTTATTGCCATATATATCGAATTCTTGCTCCAAAAGGTGCTTTGCAGTATGGTTATCAACGCATTCGAATTCGCCTTCAACCCAATCCCATGTCGTAGCAGTCTCTCCACTGTAACCAATCGTATCAAACGTATATATGAGCTTTCCTTGGTCATGGAGGTCTTGAAGCGTAATCTCAATGTAATTATCCTCACTTGTTGATGCTGCAATGCTATATGAGGGCATCAATCCATGCTGGAATCCACATCCAATATTACCACCACACCTTGTAGATACGATTGTACAGTACTTGTTGTCTTGGAATTCAAGTAGCTTATTATGCCATGCTGAATCATCTCCTTCAAAAGGCACTCTAAACTTCAATGAATGCACAATTCTATCTCCATCAAACTGTTCTTGGAATGATGCTGAGTTCTTTATAAAGTCAATAAACTTGAAGCCATCGTTTGTAAAGTGGCAGAAACCATTTGAAAAAGACGAATACATGGTTTCATTCAATGCAATCTTCTCAATTGGACAATGTGAATATGGCATACACTCAAATTCATCATAATTCTCACAGAAGAATGTATCAAGGTCTGTCGTTGATGTAATTGCTGATGCTGGTTCCACATCAACCCATTTATACATCGTATTATTTACTATGAACTGTGGTGTAACACCACTCCAAGGGATGAATTCATTAATCTTCATCAATGGATAATCACTCACTGTTGACAATGTGAAGTCAGTATGACCGTTGCTGCTGTCAACTGTGTATGTATAATTCACCCTTATTGGAAACTGGGGGTTAAGCAACCAATATACATCATTCTTGTCTTGAACAACGACATGGTAACGCTCCAACATGTCCTCAAGGTTCATATAACCATTAACACTGAACGATATACTCTGAGAGAATCTGTATCTTTCGTTCAATTCCTCAGTTTCACCCATTGAAATGGAATAGCAATCCACCTTCAATGGACTACCAACCTTGCCTATAATGTATGCTTCAGCATCTATAACGCCAATGCAAGCTTTTGAAACCAAATAAACAGCTTTCTCAAGCCTTGGAATAGAATATTTACAGTTGTTTATACTTAAATTTGCTACACTCATGTTTATTAAAATAACATTTAATTAAACATGATTTTTTATGGAAAAGATTATTAAAATGAATGGCTATGTATATGCGTATGACGCAAATGACAAGAAGGGATTTGAAACCTTTTATAATTTAGGCAAAGACCTTGATGACCCAAGATGGAAGGAAGACGAAGACCTTGAAATCGTAGAGAAAGATGATATAATTGAAGTTGTTCCAAAATCTAAGAAAACAAAAAAGAGTGAAGATTAATTTCTCCACTCTTTTTTTTTTTGCCTTAAATACATTCAAATTACTCTTCGCCCTTAACTTTAGCAATTGCAGTAGCGCTCAATGGAACTACACTCTCAGCAACGTTAGCACTTAAGGTAATGGTCACACCATTAGAATCTTGACCACCAGCTGTAGATTGAGCTGAAGCCTCAAGTCCCACCTTATTACCTAGCATAAGCCACTCACCGTCAGCAGTTACAACAACTGCGATGAAACGACCAAGTGACAAAGCATCTACTGGACATACCTTATCCTTATCATACTTACCATCTAGGCTAAAAGTCAAGGTATGTGTACGGTACTTCCTACCATTGTCCTCAACTACCAACTCATCAGTAAAGGTTACTGAATTCTTAGCTGGCTCAATATGATAGAACTTTGAACTGCCGCTCATTGCGATTGCGCTTACAGTTACGCCACTTGTACAGTCATAATTAACTGTAGCTGCTGACACATCGTTGTAGTTGGCAATATAAATGTCCTTAACCTCTGGAAGTGAATAACCACAATTGCTAGCTCTAAGCAAATCTTTTGTTAAATTACAAACAGCCATAATATTATAGTTTTATTTAGTTTTGATTATTTTCTTTTTAATGGAAGGTAAGCCGTATTACTTACCTTCCACATCAGATGTTATATATGTTGTGTTGACAAATGAGTCAAATTACACCTCTGAATATACAAACAACTCTGGCATTATGATACCAACAGCAATGTTAGAAATTGCAAGAACTCTAAATTGGTTATCACCAGTGGTCTCTCTCATATCAATGAGCTTATATTCAAGATGAGAATCCAGTGTGTCATAACCCAATACAAGATTTCTAGCTGGACCAAATATGATGGTGTTCTTAGACTGCATGGTTGGAACAATCTCATAACCCATGATGAAGATACGACCATTCTCTCTGCCATAATTGCTGAAGATTCTGTTGTTCTGGACATCGCAGCAAAGCTTGCCAAGAGCAACCTCAAGAACTCTAACATCAGCATGGTTCATGAAGACCTTGTAGCCCTCAGTATCAACTTCTGCATTGTTAGCAACCTCAATACCCTTCATAATGGTAGCCTCAACTTGAGCAATTACGTTATCAACAGTAACAGCAGCACCGCTAACCTTGGTTACACCACTGTTCTCATGAAGCTTCTTCTCAATACCATCAGTTGCCTTCAAATAAGCCTTTGTGGTAGCTGTACGAGCTGTATCACCTTGCCAGAAAATCTCTTGATACTCCTTAGCCATCTTCTGACGAAGTTTGCCAAAGTACCAATCACCAAATGTCTGAGGAATTCCACCTCTCAATGAGATTTCAGTCTGGTCAACAAGGAATGTGTTCCAGAATGTGTCATAGCAGTTCTCTTGGTTAACCTTGATAGCTGCTGGCTCGATGAATGATTCTGCAAGAGATGCAGCACCTTGTGGAGTGAATGGACAAGTATAAACTTGCCATGCATCACCAATCTCACCATTGTAAAGTTTCACCTTACCTTTTACACCGTCCATGAAAGTGATGCCGTACTGACGAAGGTCAATGTCGTAGATGTCCTTACTAAATATGTTCTGGGCTTCAACTCCACAATAGGTGATATTGCTTAAATCAATAAAATTAGCCATAATTAATTATAGTTTTTTAATTTAGTTATTTTAACAAATTTATTTTCTTTTACATTAAACATACAAACACCACCACAACTAACATTTTGTGCGTCAGGCATTTGGAATTCTTAAATATTTTTTATATCTTTGCTAAAATTGAAGACTATGAATAAGAAAGAACAAGACAGACTTTATTATTTGCTACATGCAGAAGAAATCAAGGAAAAAAGGAGAAAAAGGTATCAGCAAAACAAAGAAAAGGAATTGCAGAAAATACGAGAATATAGCGAAAAGCACAAAGAAGAAATCACTGCCTATCAACAACTATACAGAGAAAAGAATGCTGAACGTTTGAAGGAATACAAAGACAAGTATTACAATGCAATGCATGGAAGAGCTGTGAGATTGGCGAATCACTACAAACGAGAAGATAGGAAACACAATAGGGGAGAATCTACTCTAACTCCAGAATGGATAATTGATAATATCTTTTCAAGCAAGTGTGTCTATTGCGGAGAATCAGATTGGCATAAACTTGGTTGTGATAGAAAAGATAATTCTTTACCGCACACCGAAGACAACGTTGTTCCATGTTGCTTTGAATGTAATAGGAAAAAAGGAACAATGTCTTATGATGAATACATAAAAAGAGTTCACGATGAGTGAACTCTTTTCTCTATTAATACATTGCTCTCATTTGTTCTCTCCAAGCTTGATAAGTTGAAGATTCAACTCCACTTTGAGCACCCTTACCACCAACAGTTGATATAGGTTTTACGCTTGGTTGCTTACTTAGCTCTTTTACCTTCTTGTTCAAACCATTGTTCATTTCCTTCAAAGCCTCAACCTCTTCCTTGAGAGACTTAATCAAATCCTCCAAGTGATTGTCTGGTTGTGGGGTAGGCTCATTCTGAGGCTCAACAACCTCTTCTTTTGGTTCTGTTGGAGTTTCCACCTTTGGCTCTTCAGCTGGTTTAGGCTCTTCCACCTTTGGTTCTTCAACCGTAGGTTCTGCTGGAGTTTCAGTAACTGTCTCAGTTGGTGTTTGAGCCTCTAAGTCTTCCATTGCGATTGGCTCAATTGGTTCTACTTTAACCTCTTCCTCTGCCTTGCTCAATGAAACGGTAGCAAGGACTTCCTTAAATACGTTCTTAATCTTGTCAAAGAACATTTCCTCATTTGTGTTTATTTCCATATTATTATCAATTTTACTAAATTCCTCCAAGCTAATCATACTCTCAACACTGAAACCCTTAAGCTCACCACTCTTGATACGCTCCCAAGTCTCAACATTGTTAACCTTCATTCCTGCAAACCAAGTACCAATCGGTAGCTCTGAATTCAATCCCAAAGCAACAGATTTATCTTGTGTCATTGATGTCTTAATCCAAGACTCCACCACACATACCTCATCTGCAATCTTGTCATGGTCTGTCTTGACCTCATACTGGCGATACTCCCTCATAAAGTCTTGACTCATTTTCTCAATTGATTCCTTTGAGAAATTGATATAGAACTCTTGTTCTCCATTGTTTCTGTAAATATCCCTATCTGGAACTAATACAGCACCATATACAATATGCTTCTCATCCTCACTTAACTTTACTTCAACCTTTTCCTCTTCCTTTGAAAGTGCAATGAAATCTTCCTCTATAGCTGGGCTTTCAACCAAACTTATGGCATATGTCTCTGAATTCATCCCAACCTTATATTTCTTAATTTTCTTAGCCATAAAAATATCGTTTATATAAACATACATAAACTTGTTTTTCTCATTTATTTTTAATATCTTTGCAAAAAAATAGATATGGGAAGAAAGAAAAAGTATCAAACAGAAGAAGAGCGAAAAGCAGCCCAAAAAGAGCGTAAGAAAAATTGGTATGAGAAACACAAGGAAGAATTAAGAGAGTATTATAAAGAAAGATACGCAATGAATGTCAATAGCATTAGACAGAAAAACATTAATTATTCTCATACTATAGTTGGTAGGGCAATAAAATTACGGTTGAAGTATATAAACAATGACCGTAAGTATGGGCGTATTGGTAAAGAATTACCTATAGACTATGTAACAGTTCAAGACGTTGTACGCTTAATTACTAAGAAATGTGCTCACTTTGATGAATGCGGTACATACGGATGGAGAAAGATTGGTCTTAATAGACTTGATAATTCATTACCACATATCAAACGTAATGTTGAACCTTGTTGTGTTAAGTGTAATCGTAAATGGAAACTACGTCAATAAAGGGCTTAACCTCACCAAGTTAAGCCCAAGTTACGTCCCTTTACTGCGAAATTCCAAACTGTAAACGGTGCGTTATTTCAAATGTAACACTTGATTGTTTGGTTTACCATTTGTTCTTGGAAGACTGACATGAATCCAAGAATAATTGTACTCATCAATCAATTGTCCAACATATATCTTCTTCTGGTTAATCAACTTTACAATAAAATTGAATAACTTCTTATTTCTTTCCTTAGAACCAATAGTAATGTCTGCTGCTTCTCCCAATCTATGTTGAGAGTTTTTAACGCCTCCTACAGCCTTGTTTACAGCCTCGCTTCTAAATGCACTATTGACTATAATTGGTGCTCTCCAAGCGTCTCTAATTGGCTGTAGAATGGTCTCAGCAAGCTTTCTTAGTTTCTCTTTTTCTGTATCTGTTGGAGTATTATCCAATCCTAGCCTTTTTGCAGTACTAGATGCTATAAGTTCATCATAACTGAAGTTCTTTGTCCACTGTTCGCTCATTCTCTAATCCCCCATTCTTCTGGACATTTGTCCATATATATACCTTCAATGTTGTTTACCCATATCACCCTACCAAGTTTAGTGCCATCGGCATTAAAAAAACAATACCCGTAATCGGCTACATATTGGTTTGTATATGGGTTTTTGAATAATTTCAATGACATTTTACTTACCTCCTATATCTATTCCAACGCCAAAACCTCCAGTGATTCCCCATTTGTGGTTAATCAAGTCGTAGCCACTCGTAATCTGGGGCTGGATATGGAATCTATTCCAAAAGGTTTTTGGCTTTTCGATATACTTTGTTATCTCTACTGTATTCGTAATTACTGTTGTGTGCTTTTTCCATGCTACTGATGTTGAGTCTAGCTTGCTGCTTACTCCTGAAATAAAACTCTTTAGTATGATTGAATCCTTGTCGTTGCATAAAGTATCTTCGTATATCTTTTGCTCAAATTCTAGAATAGTGTCCTTGGTAATGGTGTCAGTTCTTAGTTTAACTACCTCTTTGGGTACGTATTTCGTTTTCTCAATGATAGTGTCCTTGTAAAAAGTATCAACCCTCGTTTCAAACACTGTATCAATCGTTTCCAGCGGTTCTGAGCGCATTTCATGCCATTGACAGCCAATTACAAAGCCCAAGACAAGAAACGCTGCCAAAAGCCCAATTCCCCAGCTATTTTTCATACTTCCTCTCTTGTTCAATATCCTCAAGCTGTTTCATTTTCCTATTAACTCTTGTTTCAAAATCCACCATTTGGTTCTTTATGTATGATGTGATGCCAAAGAAAGCAAGACCAGTTGCAAGAAGTGTTGCACCAGCTGAGATTATATCAAATCCAATTGATAATGTGATGGCAAATGCCAAAAAATAAAGCAAAATTGCAGAGAATACCAATGACGTTCCATTGATTATCTGCCATTTATCCTTAACTGAAATATCTTTCCACTTTTCCATTATTGTCGTTTTAATAAACATAAAGAGAGAGCTATACTCTCGTACCACTCTCTCCAAGAAATAATAAAATAATATTTAAAAATTATGACAACTACCTTCCCTTCATCGCCTTTCTCCTCTGTTCTTCCCATTTGTCTTGTTTCTCTTCAGCTTCAGCCTCATCAATGGAATATGATAACATCATGAAAAAATCACTCAAATACGAGGCATAGATTTTCTCAACTTCTTCAATCTTCTTTTCAGCAAATGATAAGACAATACCGATAAATCCCCACTTTTCCTTGAATTCTCTATACTCTGGGCACTTAGGTCTAGAGCTTCCTCTACCGTTGAATATAATTGGGTAAGATTCTCTGATGCTAGCCACAAGTTGATAAAAAAAAACACCAATGGCATAACCTTCATCATTGAAATGCCCTCAAACATCTTAATCCTATCTGACAATACCTCTGCCTCAAACCTTGAATCATATGCCTCACCATCCTTTCTGCAAAGAATTGCAAGCAATGCCGCATAATTGTACCTATCACTCTTCATAAGAGTGTCAGCAGCAACATACTCGCCAGTGCGAAGATGCTCTTGAAAGTTAATTGAGTATTTCTCACCATTAATCTCAATCTTATTGGTTGGCTCACCATACTTAGGTGGCTCAGAAAGCCATTTTAAACCATCTAGAAGCTTTTCTACAAACTCAATGGGCAACTGGTCAATCTCATCCTTGGAATGGTCTGTAAACGCCTCCAAAACATCCCTAGCATCAAACTTCTTTTCCTTATCAGAATAATAACGCTCAATATCTTGGAACTGCTTCAATGTTAATTCATCCCATGATTTCGGGAGATTCCATTCACCATAATCTATAATGTTCTCATTTTCCATAATTAATTTAGTAATTACTACATAATCTGCTTAGATGTTCTGCTGTTGTTTCAAGGTCAATAATTGGTGGAATATCCTCTTTTACATTCTTAGCTGAAGTTCCGATATGCATATAAATATTGATTTGTTTACCATCCATATGGACTTTAACATCAATTAATCCCATAAAATTTTCCATTAGCTCTTTTTCAAATTCAAACCTTGCTTTTTTGTTCACATTGAAAAATAGTTTTTTGTAATCAAATTGTAGATATATGCTTCCATCCTTGCATAAATCTAATCTAGTAAATTTACCTTTATTCATAATTTTCCATATTAATAAAATAATTTTGCTTTAGTTCTAACGAAATTTAAGTTTGGAATACCACTATATATGAAATCTTGCTTGCATTTAAGGGCAATCGCAGTTGCCATAACCCTATCATCATGACCATTTCCCCTTGCTGCAAACGTCAATTTCCTCGATTTTGAGACTGTAACAACGAAATTACCCAACTCATTGTATAATTTCATGTCATTTTTAAGAAAATGTATGTCCTTATTGGCTATTTCAACTGCAAGATTGCTAATTATTTCCTCTTTTGAAGAGTTTGATGTTGTCCAATCATATAGTTTGCTTCTATTATGGACAAAACGCTTAACCTCGTTCAACATTGGACTACCTAGACCATTAATTTCTCCATATACAGCTACTGGATTTGTTCTATTAATGAAATCTGCAATCTGTCTGTACTTCATATCCAATGTTCCAACAGCTTCAAACAGCTCAACAGCACCATTATCACTTATCTTAGCACATATTGTGGAGTCTTGACCATCACCACTGCAATCTATCCCAATCCATGACTTATTTCCACTGTATTTATCAATGTCAAAGCAATCAGAATAGCCTTGGAAGAATGAAAGACCATCCTCAAGCCATTCACAAAGGTACTCTTGTTTAAATGATAACTCTGGAATCGATTTCCTTATCTCTTCAATCTCATCCTCTGTAATAAAACCATCGTCATATATGGTCTTCAATATCGATACATGCTTTGGATAATCATCACTCATCCCCCTCTTGAACATATCATAGAAGATATTGTTTTTTCCAAGTGGAGTTGAAACGAATATACACTTCCTTCCCCTTGCCTTTAACGTTGGTGATAATATGTCGTTCCATAAGTGCGTTCCATCTGGTTGTTCCATCTTATGAAAGGCAAACTCATCACATATCATATAGTTGAAAGTCTGTCCTCTGAGTGATGCTCCTTGCTCTGCTGAATAGAAATTCAATGTCGTACCATAAACTGATTCAATCGCAAGGTCTGTTCCATTCGCAGATTTGATAACTTGCTTTGGCAATATCTTGATTAATTCCTTGTATAAACGCTTTGCAAGGACAAAGTTCCTACAAATGTACGCAATAGACCTATTCTTCTCAAACATCCACTGAATGCAAAGCACAAGCATAAGGACAGTCTTTCCAGATTGTCGAGAAAATGCTACGGTAATGTACTTATATCTCTTGTCTTGAACCAAGTCATATACCTCTTGCTGGGACTTTGATAATTTTATGTCGAACTTGACATTCATTCCTCTTCATTATTGCTAAAACCAAAATTTATTGTTACATTTTCCTTGTCTGAATTAATCTGTATTGCCGTATCTGGAGTTTTCTTCTCAGCTCCAGTAAGCTTCATAATGCTGTTTAATGCTCCAATAGCATTATAACGGTCATTCTTCTGCATTGCGTCATTATATACTGCTACCATCTTGCTGTATAAATCAGCTCGTATTTCATCCATCTCAGCCTCAAAATCATAATGCATACGAGTTTGTGCCGCCTTAACATAATCTAGAGCTGTACGATACTGGATTGCCTTATCTTGACCTTCATATAACCCATCTTGAAGCTTCTTCAATACCTCTGACTTTGTTAATCCATTCACCAAATCATAATAAACTTGGTCAACAACGCCATCAGCCTTCAACCATTTCTGGATTACCAATGGGTCTTTGCAACTCTTCGCAGCATAACGCTCATCAAAAGTCCTTAATGAATGTGATTCTGCAAAATTACTCATTATTTCTTACGCTTTGATTTAAGGTTATTTCCAGCGTCTGTAACAGCTTTGTTTTCATCTTGTGAGGTATTATCAACCTTCGTCTCTAGAACACTGTCTTGAGACTTATAATGGTTTAATGCTGTTTCAAGTTCTGACACCCTCTGTCTCATGCATGAACCACATGTGGTGTTATTCACTCTCTTGTTGAGAATTCGATTATAATGTTCGGTTAATTGCATTGAATCAATATAAAATCCCTTGTTCTTTAATTCAATTGCCTTTTCAACGAACTCAATGTCCTCTTGTGTAAATGTGTAATTCATTTGTCAATTATATTTTTATTGTTTTATTTTTCTGGTCAATATACATTGCCAATGCATTCATCATTGCAAGTGTTATACCAACTATTCCTATATATAAACAGTTGAAACTAGCCCAAATGGTACTATAAATGGCGATAAGAGACCAGAATGTAAGACAGAGCCTACAAATCCAAGGTTTATATTGCAACCATTGTGGCAATCCCTTAACCTCTGTTATGTACCATGCAGAATAGTTAATGATGAAAAATAGAATGAATGTTGTTATAATTTCAAATAATATTTCCATATACCTCGTTGAATACCTTTCTTATTTCTTCCTTTGTTATGTTTTGCTTAACCCAGTTTGATACCTCAATAAACTTCTTCCTTGTTGATTTAATGTTTGGACATTGTTCTTGCAGTTTCTTGAATGTTATCCCCTTGGTTAATGCCTTAATTTTAAAAAGGTAAAAATGTTCTGCATCGAAATGTTCTTCCACTTTAAGCATTATATATAGTGTTGCAAAATCTTTCCAGAGGTCTGTTACTAGTTTGGCGGTTGGTGTTATGTTGTTCTCATTGTACCAAGATTCATACAAATCATTGATGTTATCACTGTTAATATTCCAATCTCTGCATTTGCTTCTGCAATATCTTTTCTCATTCATAATGTTATTCTTGAACGCCTTGAAGAAATAATTCTCAACACCTTGAGGTGTGGTATCTTTTAATTTCCCATTCTTTACAATAGCATCATAACACTTAAGTATGGTATCACTGTAAATGTCCTCATCCCAATCGTAATGTTTCTCCTGACAAAAACGATAATACTTCCATTTCAATTCTTGGTAATGGTCATTAATATGGTTTAGGAATAATTGTGCATCTGTCATTAGTAGTTTTAGATTTATCTTCATATAAATATCCTGAGTGGTAAAATGAGACAAATTTATTTTAGATTTATGTATGTTATTGATTATCAGTATGGTTTTAAATTTACAACAATTCGCACAATGCGAATATCATATATTGTAAAATATAGTATTTATGGGGGTTTCTTTAAAGAAATAACGAGACAGAAAGAGGGAAAATGCGTATTTTACTGAGACATTTTTTCCAATATTATTTTGTTATTTCAAATTTTATTTTTACCTTTGCACCATCAATTTAAACTATATTATTATGGCAAAAGTTAGTACAGCAACCATCAGATTGGTTCAAAAATTAAATCGTAGGAACAAAAATGGTGAGTTTCCCATTTACGTTGTAGTGTGTTTCAATGGTCGTTTGGAGAAGGCTAGTGGGGTTAGTTGTTTGCCCAAGTTTTGGGATGCTCGTCATGAGGTGATTAAGTCTTCAGCACCCAATGCTGCTGTTTTGAACAAGACATTGAATGAAATCAAGAATCGTCTTATTGAGGTTCGTAATGCGTTTGAGTATGAGGGGAGGGTATATACTCCATCGATGTTATTTGATGTTGTTAGAGAGCCTAAGAATCAGCTTTCCAATGATTACAAGGGTTTATATGAGAGGTTAATGGATGAGCGTAGATTAAGTAGTAATAGTAGGGGTCGTTATTTATTTGCCTTTCACAAGTTGGTTGATTACTTTGGAAGGGAGAACTTCATTATAGATGAGTTGGGTTTAAGTTTTTGCAAGGATTTTGGCAAGTGGTTAACAAAGAGTATTAGTGAGAGTAGTTGTAGGGACATATTTGGTTGCATATGTAGTGTATGGCATTATGCCATTGCAAAGAAGGTTGTTAGTAGTGTTGAGTTTCCTTTTAATGAGTTTAGGTATACCCAGATTTATAAGAGGGGTAATAGGGATTACTTTCTTGATAAGTCTCACATTAAGTTATTGATGGATTATTGGTTGGATATGGTTGTTGTTAGGAATGGTAACAGATGGAAGTATGTTGATGGTGCTGAAGAGAGGTTAATGAAGCGTACATCGAAGGAATGGGGTATATTATGGTTTTTGCTGTGTTACAAGTGCAATGGCAGCAGCCCCGTAGACATTGCTAAGTTGCGTATGGATGAGTGCAAGTCTATTACCATTAATGGTGAGCGTTATTGGTCGTTGGATTATAAGAGAAAGAAGACTAAGACAGATGTTCATGTAAGGTGGAAGAGGGATATGTTCTGTATAATAGCTTTGGAGCATTTTATGGGCAAGAGCAAGAATGGTTATGTTTACCCAGTGTTGGATACGGTTGATGAGGACAAGATTACCAAGCAGAGTGGGAATAATGGTGCAATAGCTCTTAAATGGGTCAGAGAAGCGTTTGAAGAGATTAATGGTAAGATTATTCAGTACAATGTTGACAATGATGCTCATGAGCCTTTAATTGAGGTTTCAAGGGTTGATATGTATAGTGCGAGACATAGCTTCAGTTGTCATTATGTTAATTCCCCTAATGCTACTATTGGTGGTTTGGCTAGTTTATTAGCAAGAAGTCCTAACACAATCGCAACCTATGTTCACAGTCTCACAAAAGATGCTGAAATAGCAGAAATGGTCAATAATATGCCGATTTAACAGTCGGCATATTTCCATTTAAATCCTCCAGTTGATTTAAGTCTTCCGCTACCATCACAGCATCTTATAATATTTGTATGGTGTATTCCTTTGTTTTGTCTTTCAGCTTCTGCGAGTGATGGATATGTTTCGATATATTCCCAATTCATTGAATATTTTGATACCTTTCTACTGCATCTTTCAATACTTGCTTTGATTGTGTTGTCTGATGGTTTTCTGCCTTTTAGTTTTAAGCCCATTCTTTCGTTTCTAGTGCCATAATTTGAATTATACCTTGCAGTACACCATTCAAGGTTTTCAACGTTGTTGTTGAGCTTATTTTCGTCCTTGTGATTGACTTGTAGTTTCTGCGTTCCAATGTACTGTTCAAGTTCTGTTGGTATTGGTATGAATGTTTCTGCTACAAGTTTATGTACAAGTGTTGATTTGTTCAAATGGTTTGGTATATGTGTTGCCATATATCCACTTGAATTTGACCATTGCGCCAATATTCCTCTTTTACCTTTTATTCTACCTTCTGTAGATGCTTGGTACTCTCCGTTAGTACCTTCAATGTCTTTCCAAATTTCCATACGCTTTACAGTTTAGTTAAAAGTGGGACTCCCACCAGCTATCACAGCTATGGAGTCCCATAGAATACATACAATTCTTTATTTGGTTTTATATATGATACCATCTTCTATTGGGAGGTGGTATCTTCTTTCTTTTGCTTGTAGTGTTTCATACCCTTCTGATTTGATGGTATGTTCTGTAAACCTTGGTTTTGTCTTCAGTTTATTCAAGTTAAATATAACCACAGCATCATAGAGAAAATTGATATATAATGGTTCTAGGTTATTATACTTTGCTTCTAGCATTAGTTCCAAGTACTTATAATCTTCAATCATGATTGTTTTATACTTGGATAGTGTAATGTATCTTTTCTTCAGTTCCACCGCAAATTTCCTATTCTTATGTGTTGCTATTGCATCATATTGTGTTTTTTCCTTTGTTGGTATTATGCTTGTGAATAGTTTATGTTCGTAGTTGAATTCGTATAGTAGTTGTAGGTCATTTTGTTCTGATTGATTAAAGTATTCTTTGTTCACTGTTCATATTGATTTTCCTCTGTTATTTTCGTTTATAAGCTGTCTACCAACTTTCTTAGGAATCTTCTTTCCATTGTTGCTTGTTGTTTTGGTAATTTTAGCCAATCATCTTTTAGTTTGGTTGATATGTATTGTTTCAACAATAATTTCCTAGATTCTTTGTTTTGAGGTATATAAAAGTCATCGTCTTGAAGATTAGGCTTTCCTAGTTTGTTCATATTGTTCAAGTTGATTAATTCTGTCGTTATTTTGTATGACTTGAAGTGTCATGAAATGTTTCATCCATTTTGGCAATGGAGGGTTTGACTGTAGTCTTTCAAGAATGTATAGATTCCAAGACTCATACATTTGGATTAATCTTGAATTGTATTGGTGTTGTTTAAGTCTTTGTTGTTCTTCTTTTTTGTGTTGTCTTTCTTTTGCCCTTTCTTTGCGTTTTTCTTCAAGTATTTGTTCTCTGTGGGAATAGTAGTAGGACAACATACGTTCTCTTTGTTCTTCACTAGTCTTGTGTTCTCTCATTCTTTTTCTTTTTGTAGTATTCCTTTTGGTAAGTTAACACTTGGTCTCTGTGATTATAGTAGTAGTTCAAACTGATTTGGTTTAGTTTATCCTTGTTGTTCTGTCTGTATTTGCTCTGTGCTTGGTATACTTGGTTATCTCTCTTGTTCCTTTTGTCTTCTCCTTGCTTATGTAACGCTTCAACGTCCTCTTGAGAGCTTAATGGTTGATAGCTGAAGTACATGTCCTTGTAGCTCTTTAAAACGCCTTGACAAGCTAAAACAATGTTTCCTTGACTTAATTCCAATGCTCTTGAAGCATCTGCTGTTGTAGGGTAAATTTCTTGTAGTTCTAAGTCTTTTGTATAAACGTATACCTTTCTTGGTTTCTTTCCACTTTTATTCATAATAATTATCTTTTATTATAAATATATCATAATCAAGAAAAGTTTTAAATAGTTATAGGTTTCTTTTGCAAATATATATAAAAAAGTTGAGATTTCCAAATCCTAGAGAGTAAAAAGTTATTTGATTAACAATTTTATCAGCTTTCTAATCGTTAGCTTTTCTTCACTCCCATTATCATTGGTTATACACACATAAGCTTCATCAATGTTGTACTCCCATGAGTTCAAAACCGAATGATTGTGTCGCACTCTTTTCTTTGTACCTTTTTCTCTTAGCCTACCAAACTCTGTTGCTTCATACTTATCAAATCCATTGATATTATACCAAATTTCCTCATACTTTGGGTAAAATGGATGTTTGTAATCACTATGAACTTTCTGGTGGCATTCATCACAAAGAGTTATGAGGTCAGAATTAGGATACTCCCAAGCCTTTTTATCATTGGAATATTTAAGGTGATGAACTCTAAGGTTTTCAGTTGAACCACATATTCTGCATTTGTACCCATCCCTCTTCAGTATTGCCAATCTTTTCTTAATCCATAGAGGGTGTTTAAGTTCTTGACTGTATTGCTCCTTCCTTGTAGGAACTTTTTTAGGCTTCTTGTGGACTTTCTTTGCACTTGCCTTTATAGTTTTACCTTTCTTCTTTTTTGAACGATTCTGAGCCTTTTCTTGACGTTTTTTATCTTTGCACCAATTCTCATACTCTTCCCAAGTTGAAGCGTTAAAGAAGTCTTTCCCTAGTTTATAGTTCTCATTGGTTAAAGTCTTTTGTTTTTTCCCCTTCTTTTTCTTTTTACCGTACTGGTATTGAAGGCCATCCCAATCCATTGTTAACATTGTTTTCATTTTCTTCTTAAGTTAAAGTTAAATAACTGAAGCGTAAGCTTCTTGATATTTTCTGTTGAGATAGCTTTTGCATCTCTGGTATGTGCTTGAACCAATCTCAATTCTCATTGGTTCAAGCCTTGTCATTATTTCAGCTTTCTTATCTAACAGTTCATTTTCATTTTCTCCAACAAGATTTGAATCTACTTTGTTCTTGAAGTCATTAAAAAAGTCATTTGAAACTGTTTTGCTTTCTTCAGTACTTTTTAATGCTTCTTCAAAGTCTACATTACATTCTGTTTTAAATCTTTCTTTATTATCTACATTTTTTACATTTTCTTTATTATCTACATTCTCTATATTATCTATATTGTTTTCACTTTTTACCAGATTTGTTACCGTATTGTTTACCGTTTCTCTTACCAAGTTTAGTTTAAAGTTGCTACCTTTATAATCCACAGTTCTTATCTTAAAGTCTGGGTTTTTGATACAACCTTCAATAGAATGCTCTTCATATTTTATGAATTCATCAAAGTTCACTTTGTAATAGTTTGGTTTTTTACCCTTTCCATAACCAACTGGTTTTGCTTCAATCAAATGGTGGTTGAATAATGTTTGTAATGTAGCCATTACCAAGTTTACTGAAAGATTACTTTCTTCTTCCAAGTCAGAGTAAGTTCTAAAGAACCATCCATCTTCATCAGCGTAATAAGTTGAAAGCTGTATAAGAGTGAATAGCATGCTCCTACAGTTGTTATCAAGTAGGATGAACAAGTTTGTTGGAACTTGTGTGAACTGATAGTTTTTCTTTTCCATGTGCGTTTCCCTTTACATTATTATTTTAACTGTGAAGACCTTTTTAAAATGAGGGAGTTGAGGAAATGTAAAGGTCTTCGTTAAACCTCAACTCCCATAAAAAATCCAATGTTTCGAACCATCAGATGTGTATAAATATGTCTATATGAGCAAAGATATAGATAATATTTGACAATTCCAAATATTTTATATATAAATATTGTATTTGTTTAAAAAGTTAATAAATGTGAAAAATAATTGTAGATTTTCTTGCTTTTTTAATAAATTTTTAATATCTTTGCAAAGTAATGAGGTGGTAAACTGTTTAACCTACCTCATTTACATCTGATGTTGTTTTAAAATATAGTTTATGTGCTTTTTGAGTTTGGCAGTATCTCTTTCAAAAACTGCCATTATCAACTAATAATCTAATTAAAAAACAGAAGAAGTTATGGAGAATACTGAGAAAGTTAGAATGAGCAGTCAGCTCATTGCATTGTTACCAAGTGTAGCTGTAAAATTACTGAGTT
>Ga0310691_10000967_pt1 | contig 47939 bp, 75 predicted proteins | sample 176DNAGHGlowgp2_FD_203887 | JGI IMG/M metagenome (GOLD analysis project Ga0310691, IMG submission 203887) | Sheep rumen microbial communities from Palmerston North, Manawatu-Wanganui, New Zealand - 1766 DNA GHGlow gp2 (v2) (version 2) | ecosystem: Host-associated > Mammals > Digestive system >... | reverse complement strand
AAATTTACGGTTAAATGAGATTATGAATAATCATGTACAAATAAGCTGCACACAGAGCGCACAGAGCCCCACAGGCGGCCACAGAGCCCCACAGAGCCCCACAGAGCCCACAGGCGGCCACAGGCGGTCACAGGCGGTCACAGGCGGCCACAGAGCCCCACAGAGCGCACAGGCAGCCACAGAGCCCCACAGAGCGCACAGGCGGCCACAGAGCCCCACAGAGCCCCACAGAGCCCACAGGCGGCCACAGAGCCCACAGGCGGTCACAGAGCCCCACAGAGCCCCACAGAGCCCACAGGCGGTCACAGAGCCCACAGGCGGTCACAGAGCCCCACAGGCGGCCACAGAGCCCCACAGAGCCCACAGGCGGTCACAGAGCCCCACAGAGCCCCACAGAGCGCGCACAGAGCCCCACAGAGCGCGCACAGATTCGCGGCCGGTCGTATAGTGCCGGTGGGGGATATGTCAGCCAGGACGAGGGCGCAGGGGAGTGGCTTAAATATCCGCGAAAAATAAAAAGTGGGAATTTACGTAAACCTCTTGACAAATAACCGTTTACGGATATAATATAGCCATGACGGAGGTGTTGAAATGAACGTAATAGCTTATATCAGAGTATCGACAGATGGACAGTGCGGCGAAGATAAGTTCGGGTTAGATGCCCAGCGTACTGCCATTAAGGATTATTGTGACAAGAACGGCATGACCATAGTCAAATGGTTTACAGATGAAGGCGAAAGCGGAGCCAAAGAGCGGCCCGGGTTTGACGAGATTGTGTATGGCGATGTAACGAATCCACCGTATGAAGCCGTGATTGTAGCGAAATCTGACAGAGTTGCGCGTGACATCAATGTGTATTACTATTATAAAATGATGCTCTTGAAGAAAGAGATCAAGCTCATATCCATAGCCGAAGATTTTGGGCAGTTCGGCGTATTTGCGAATATGCTTGAAGCTTTCACGCTTTGCGTTGCCGAAATGGAGCGCAACAATATTACAAAGCGGACGTCGAGCGGGCGCAAGATCAAGGCTGCGAAGGGCGGCTATAGCGGCGGCAAAGCACCGATGGGATATAAGGTACAGAATGGTGAGTTAGTGATTAACGAAGATGAAGCCAAGATAGTAAGGCGTGTCTTTGAGCTTAGGGACAGTGGAAAAGTGTTGCTTGACATTGTTGATACATTGAACAAAGAGGGGTATGTAAACCGAAGCGGCGGCAAGTTTGCCATCAGTTCCGTACAGGGGATTGTGAATAATCGCAAGACGTATGAAGGTTATTATCATTACGGCAAAGATGGCGAATGGGTAAAGGGGCAGCATGAGCCTATTCTGAAATGACGGGATTGATACAATCATGGATAAGAAAAAGAAGAAGACGAGTCCTGCCGTGATCGTATTTACGGTATTAGGTTGTCTGTTTTATGTAGGAATGCTTGCGATGATGTTTTATTCGACCGAAGATAGTGAATACATTTATTCATGCGCGGCTGTCGGTCTTTTATGTATTATAATAGCAGCGGTAATACATCATTCGAATAACAAAGCCGAGAAGATTAAGGTGGAAGAGGCGAAAATTCTGAAGACAAAACTGCTGGCGGTGAACGGAGTCGATCAAACGAAGAAGACGGGCGTTATATCGGGAGCGATTGCGGGCGGAATCCTGGCAGGCGGGCTCGGGGCGCTGATCGGGGCGATGACCGGCTCGGAAACGTCGGAGAGAGTAGACAACGAATTTACGTTTATCATCGTTTACGAAGACGGGACGCGCAAAGTAGAGAACGTAAAACAGAAGGCGCAGGCAAAGAGGTTTGAATATCTGATCTCAAAACTGGAACTGGACAGCTAAGGTTATAATGAATGAGGGCGCTATAGCGAAAGCGAGGCGCTCTTTTTGTTTTTGGGAGGGATTAAATGTCATTATTGGAGAAAATGCGGGCGAGGATTCCTGCGTATTTAGGGGACGCGGGGTTTTTCAGGGATTATAGCGCGGTCGTAGGGCAGCAGGGGGCGCTGAAGGATAAGATCGAGCTGGCGCGGATGTGCGAAGCGGAGGGATTGCGGGCGGCCACGGCGCGAAACCTGAAGGCGGCTGCGGCGTTTATGGATTTGCAAAAGGATGCGTTGCTCATGGCCGCGCCGGACGATTTTGACAGTTTTATACAGTATGCAGAGTGGAATCGGGAGCCGAAGAAGCGGTTTTATTATCCTCGCAGGGCGCAATTGAGACCGATTGTTCAAGATTTGCAGGATTTGACGGCGGATGACAAGCTGGATTTGTTGAGTATCAGCATGCCGCCGGGCGTGGGGAAGAGCACGCTGGCGATATTCCTGTTGTGTTGGCTGGGCGGGAAGTATCCTGAAGAACCGATTCTGACGGGTTCGCACAGCAACAGCTTCATCAGGGGCGTATATGACGAATGTCTGAGAATTCTGAATCCGCGAGGGGAGTATTTGTGGCACGAAGTGTTTCCAGGAATCGGGGTGTGCAATACGAATGCGAAGGATTGCAGGATTGATATAGGGACATCTAAACGATTTGAGACGTTGGAGTTTACCTCTATCGGGACGGGCAATGCGGGCTTGTACAGGGCGGGCACATTGCTGTACTGCGACGATCTGGTCAGCGGCATTGAAGTGGCGCTGTCGAAAGAGAGACTTGACAAGCTATGGGAGATTTATACGACAGACCTCAGGCAGCGCAAGAAAGGCGAAAGGACGAAAGAGCTGCACATTGCGACACGCTGGTCGGTGCACGACGTGATCGGTCGGCTCGAACGAATGTACGAGGGCAATCCGAGAGCGAAATTTGTGGCTATGCCCGCGCTGAACGAGAAGGACGAGAGCAATTTTGACTACAAATACGGTGTCGGGTTTTCTACGGAATTTTATAAAAAGCAGCGGGAGATCATGGACGATGTGAGCTGGCTTGCGCTGTACCAGAATCAACCCATTGAGCGCGAGGGGCTGCTATATCATATGGACGAACTGCAATGGTACTATGATTTGCCGGACAAAGAACCCGACGCGATACTGGCGGTATGCGACACGAAGGATCACGGCACGGATTACTGTGTGATGCCGGTCGCCTATCAGTATGGGCAGCAGTATTTCATCGAGGATTTCATTTGTGACAACAGCAATCCGGACGTGGTAGAGGCGCGGCTCGTGTCCATGCTGGTGAAGCATCACGTACAGATGGCGCGCTTTGAGAGCAACAGCGCGGGGGGAAGGATAGCGCAAAAGATTCAGGATGAAGTAAAGAAACGGGAGGGGAGAACGAAGATCACGACGAAGTTTACGACGGCGAATAAAGAAACCAAGATCATCATGGCGGCGGGATATGTAAAGGAGCATTTTCTGTTCAAGGGCGGAAACCGAAGCAAGGAGTATGAGACGGCGCTCAAATTTCTGACAAGCTACACGATGTCGGGGAAAAACAAGCACGACGACGTGCCGGATGCGCTGTCCATGCTGGTTGATTTTGTCGATACGCAGCATTATGGCACTGTTGAAGCACGAAAAAGGCCGTTTTAGAAGTTAATTTTGCTAAAACCATTGACAAATCTCCATTTTTTAGTATAATAAAACTGGAAAGGTTTACTCATTTGTAGTTCCTCCTTATTTGGGGACGCAAGTTGACTGATGCCTGAGACGAAGCGGCATCCGGTTGTACTTGCGCCCCCTTTTATTTTTGGCGAAAGGAGATAGTCAGTTGGAAGCAGAGGCCACTACCGACATCATGGACAACGGGATCGGCTGTCCGGAGCTTTTTGGGCGTAAAGAGATAACGACGTCTGTAGACGAGATCACGCGGGACAATCTGATGGACGTGCTGGACAAAGCAATGGCGGTGCACACCGTGAATGCCGCGCAGATTGATTATCTTGATCGCTACATGCGGGGGGAGCAGCCGATTTTGGGCAGGAAGAAGACGATTCGCCCCGACATCTGCAATCGAATCGTTGAAAACCATGCCGCCGAGATCACGCAGTTCACTTCGGGATATTTTCTCGGCGAGCCCGTGACGTATGTGCGCAGGGGCGAACGTGACGCTGCCGGTGAGCAGGTCGCGCAGCTCAACAGCTATATGTTCAATGAGGACAAAGCCTCGCACGACAAGGACCTTGCCACATGGATGGCAATCTGCGGCGTGGGCTATCGCATGGTTCTTCCCGGGCGATACCCCGACGATGAGGATTACAGCCCGTTTGAACTGGACACGCCCGACCCCAGAACCACATTTGTGGTGTATCATTCGGGGTTTGGCCATCGCAGAATGATGGGCGTGCGGGTCATTTACAAGGAATCCAAGGGCGGTTCCTTTGAGATGTGGTGCTGCGGCTATACGCGCACGCATTACTTTGAAGTGAAGGATCATGTTCTCCTGAAGTGGGAGAGGCATTTGTTTGACGATATACCGATCTATGAGTATCGGCTCAATATGAGCCGCATGGGCTCGTTTGAGGCGGCGCTGCCCCTTTTGAACGCGATCAACAACATTATGAGCAATCGCGTGGACGGCGTGGAGCAGTTCGTACAGAGCTTTTTGAAATTTGTCAATTGCGAAATGGACTCAAACGACGTCCCGAACATTGGCAAACTCGGCGCGATCTTCATCAAGGCTCCGGAAGGCATGCAATGCGACGTAAGTCTCGTGTCGCAAGAGCTTAACCAGGAGCAGACGCAGACGCTGGTGGATTATCTGTACGATCAGGTGCTCGTGATTTGCGGGATGCCCACCACCAAAAAGGGCGGCACTTCCACTTCCGACACCGGGCAGGCCGTATTCCTGCGGGATGGCTGGTCTCAGGCCGAGGCGCGCGCGAGGGACACGGAGCTGCTTTTTAAGCGCAGCGAAAAAGAGTTTTTAAGGCAGGTTCTCAAAATTATCCGCGAAGATAAAAAGGCCGGATTTGATTTAAGGCTCAACGAAGTCGAATGCAAGTTTACGCGCCGTCAGCACGACAATCTGCAAAGCAAGACGCAAGCGCTCAACGGCATGCTGCAAGCGGGTATCGCGCCTGAAGTCGCCATCGCATCCTGCGGGCTGTTCAACGATCCGCTGGACGTCACGCGGCAGAGCGAAAAATATCTTGTCAAGTGGGCTCCGATCCCGCTTCAGTTTAGCGATGATAACCCGGTGAATGACGAAGATGAAGAAGCCTGAACAAAACCCATATCGCCACTCGGATAAGGCGCTCAAACGCCTGTACCGCCTCGCGGAAGCGTTGTTTCAGCGCATGGCCGTCAGTACCGCGAAATGGGATGAACTGAACGTCATCGGTCAGGTTCGCAGCGTTTACGACGACGTGGAAAGACAGGCCGAGGATGCTTACCAGAAGATCGCCCAAAGCGCCTACAAGGACGCGCAAAAGGCACTTTTACTGATTTTTCCCGAAGGAAAGCAATGGTTTCACTCGCTGCCGGGGATGATCTTCGTGGCGGCGCTGCTCGATGAATACGACGGTAAAACGCAGTACGTGTATCGGCGCGAGCTTGAGCGCAAGCGCGACAGACTGGTGGAAAGCCTGATGGCGGTCAATCACGGCAGCCCTGAAATATTCAATTCGCAGGCCACCAGGGAATCTCTCAGGCGCGGGCTCGGGCTTTTTGAAGGGCAGATGCGCAACATGGCGGATACCGTTACGGATGCGGCGCGCGTAAGAGCCTTTGACGACGCGGGCGTAAAGACGGTCAGATGGGTCACGCAGGAGGACGAGAAGGTCTGTAAGGTGTGCAGGGAGCGAAACGGGGTTAAATTCCCGCTCTACGGTGTGCCCGCCAAGCATCCGAACTGTCGGTGTTATCTCGTTCCCGTCGCGCCCGGAGAGGACGAATCGGTTTAAGCGGACGATATGTCCGTTCAAATAGCGCAGAGAAGCGCTTTGACAAACGCAAAGCGGCAGAGAAGTCGCTAAATAAAACTCGCATACTTTCAAGTGCAGAGAAGCACTATAAAAACGCAGGAGGTTTGCAATGGCGATTGATTGGACGAAGATCGAGGGCTTTAAGGAAGATATGACCGCTGAAGAAAAGCTTGCGCTGCTGGAGAATCAGCCGGAACCCGAGGACAAGCAGGTTCTTCCGGATCCCAAGAGTTATATCTCCAAGGCCCGTTACGATCAGGTCGCTTCCGAACTTGCAGCGGCAAAAAAGGAACTGAAGAGCCGTTTGAGTGAAGACGAGCAAAAGGAACTGGAGCGGCAGACGAGGGCGAATGAAATGGAGACCGAGCTCAATGAGCTTCGGCGCGAAAAGAAATTGGCCACGTACAAGGCTTCCTACCTCGCTCAGGGCTACGACGAGCAAATGGCAGAGAATGCCGCACTTGCCATGGCGGACGGCGATACCGATACGCTCTTCGCCATCATGAAACAATATTCCTCGGCGCTGGAAAAGACGATCAAGAGCAATCTGCTCAAAGATACGCCCAGGCCGCCGGCCGGCGATACGCCGCCCACCGAGGACGAGAAGAACAAAAAGATGATCAACATAACGAGGGTGGCCGCGGGGCTTCCCCCACTAAAGTAAAGGAGTAACAGCTTATGCCTAACAGCATTGTTTTGGCGCAAAATTATGTGCCCATTCTTGATGAAATCTACAAGGCTGCGTCCAAGACCGCCATCATGGATAACACCAATGTGCAGGTCGTCAACGCCAACACCGTAAAGGTCTTCAAGACCTCCATGGACGGTCTGGGCAATTACGGGCGCAACAGCGGCTTCGTAGACGGCAGCGTGACCGGCGCGTGGGAGACCATGACGCTGACCAAGGATCGCGGTCGCAGCTTCATGATCGACGCGATGGACGACGAAGAGACCATCGGCATGGCCTTCGGCACGCTGGCGGGCGAATTCATTCGCACCAAGGTCGTGCCCGAGGTTGACGCCTACCGCTTCGCCAAGCTCGCGGGCGTCTCGGGCATTTCCACCGCCACCGCCGCGGACATCACCATCGGCACCTCGGACGTTCCCGGCTTTGTGGACGAAGCCGAGCGCCAGATGAACGAGGACGAAGTGCCGGTCGAGGGTCGCATCCTGTTCATCAGCGAGACCGCTTACGCCGGACTCAAGGCCAAGACCACCCGTACCGTCTTAAACGGCGAGAACGACCTCAACAAGGAGATCGAGACCTACGACAACATGCGCATCGTGCGCGTGCCGCAGAACCGCTTCTATACCGCCATCACGCTCTATGACGGTACCACCTCCGGCCAGACCGCGGGCGGCTATATCGGTACCGCTTCCACCGGCTACAAGATCAACTTCATGATCGTGCATCCTTCCGCCGTGTGCCAGGTGCTTAAACACGTCAAGCCCCGCATCTTCGCGCCCGATGTCAACCAGAAGGCCGATGCGTGGAAGTTTGACTATCGCGTGTATCACGACATCTTCGCCTACGAAAACAAGGTCAAGGGCATCTACCTGCACAGAGGCGCCACTGCCCTGTCCTGACGGAGGGCGGAGCCATGGCCGAAAAACTGACTGAGAAAGGCCTCGTCGTAGGCCTGATCGTCGAGGCGGAAAAAAAGATCGTCGAAAAGAAGGCCGCGGAACAACGCTCTGCCGCCGCGGAGGGCGCCAAAAAGCGCGCTTCGCGCGGCAAGGCGGAAGAATAAAGGAGTGTAGGTCGATATGATCAATTTTGAAAAAATTGAAATGATAAAAACATTGCTCGATTTTCCGCGGGACGACACCTCGCTCAACGAGCTCATATCGACCTATCTTCTCATGGCCGAGAAAGAGATCATCGCATGGCGGTATTCCTTCTCCAAGGAGCGGGTCAGCGGTGTTCCCGAGGAATACGAGATGACGCAGGTTATGGCCGTCGTGGCGGGTTACTCTCAGGGCGGCGCGGAAAACCAGCTCGCCCACGGCGAAAACGGCATTACGCGCACGTTCAAGTATTCCGACATGGTGGCGTACATCCGGGCTCATGTGATACCCATTTGCAAGGTGGTGTGACATGCGCTGCCTGAGACGAAACAAGCAGAAATGCTGGTACGCAAAGTATCTCGCGGGAGAGACGGCTTACGACGAGTACGGCAATGAGGCGGGCAGGACGCTCACCTACACCAAGCCCGTTCGAATCGATGCCAACGTGTCGCCCGCCCGCGACGTGAACACGGTCTCGATCTTCGGCACCGACATCAATTACGACAAGGTGCTGTGCATGGACAGCGCGCCCTTCGACGAGAAATCGCTGCTCTGGATCGATACGAAGCCCGTTTTAAACGCCGACGGCGAAACGAGCACTCCGCCCGATTACGTGGTCAAGCGCATCGCCGAAAGCCTGAACTCCGTGCTGGTCGCGGTTTCAAAGGTGGACACCCGCTATGTCTAAGACGATTCAGTTGACGTTGACCGAAGAGAGCATCAACAAGGCCATTCGGGAAGTAAATGCCTACGCGAGCGGTTTGCCCGAAAAGGCGGCGCGTCTCGGACAGCTTGTCGCGGAGAGGGTCGCGTGGAGCGCGAGCAGCGGTTTTTCTTCAGCCGTCGCCGATGACATCTTTACGGGCGGGGATCGTCCGTCCGCGGATGTCAGCGTGGACATAACCGAGGAAGGCAATCTGTTCATCGTCATCGCTTCGGGCAAGGACGCGGTGTTTATCGAGTTTGGCGCCGGCGTGTATTACAACGGCGCGCCCGGTTCCTCGCCGCATCCGAAGGGGGCGGAAAACGGATTCCTGATCGGTCAGTACGGCAAGGGCTACGGCAAGCGCAACGTGTGGGCGCTTCCCGGAAGTACGCGGGACAATCCGATCCTGACGCACGGCACGCCCGCCGCGATGCCCATGTATCATGGCGCGGAGCAGGCCGTCGCCGTCATCGCGGACCTGGCCAAGGAGGTGTTCAATTCGTGATCGACGCCGAAAACGAGATTTTCACCCTCGTCGCGCAAAACCTGCGGGAGCATTTTCCGGGCATCTATGTGACCGGTGAATACGTTCGGGAGAGCGCAAAATTCCCTTGCGTATCCATTGAGGAAAAGAACAACGCGGTTTGGCGCAATTCCAGAGACACCGTCACCAACGAGAACCACGCAGCCGTCATGTACGAAATCAACGTCTACAGCAACAAACTGAACGGTAAAAAGCAGGAATGCAAGGTCATCATGGCGCAGGCCGGCGACGTTATGAACGCTTTGGGCTTCAGCCGTATCATGCTTTCGCCGGTGCCCAATCTGGCGGACGCGACCATTTACCGTTTGACCGCGCGCTTTCAGGCCATACTCGGCAGGGACGCGAACGGCCGCTTCATAGTCTACAAACGATAATAAAAGGAGGCACAATCCTATGGCGATTTCGTCCTATAAGGTTTTCCTGATGGGTCTTTACGCTCCCGCTTCCGGCACGACCGGCGAGTGGAAAAAGATCATCGACATCAAGGATTTCCCCGATCTGATCGAGCCGCCCGAACAGCTCGAAACCACTACGCTTTCCAACAAGAACCACACCTATATCCCCGGCATCCAGAACACCTCGGACAAGACCTTCACCTGCAACTACACCAAGGCGGATTATGAGAAGGTCGCCGCGCTCAAAGATCATCTCTACGGCTATGCCGTATGGTTCGGCGGCACCGAGGACACCACCAGCGGCGTGGTCACGCCTTCCGGCACGGACGGCAAGTTCGCTTTCGCGGGGTATCTTACGCCTTCCATCAGCGGCGCCGGCGTAAACGAGGTCGTCAACATGACGCTCACCATCACGCCCGCCACCGACATCAGCGATGACGGCACCGTGCAGTGGGGCACCTACGAGGAAACGCTGATCCCCAATTCCTAAACCCGAATTTGACCGCGCGGGAGGGCGGCGCGCTCTCCCCGCGGCACCACGATTGAGGAGGATTGTTTTATGGCCATGACCCTGAGTTTCACCTTTGAAGGCAAGGCGTACGAACTCGCCTTCACCCGTAACTCCGTTCGCACGATGGAGGCGACCGGCTTTAACGCCGAAGAACTGTTCACCAAGCCCATGACCATGGTGCCCAAGCTCTTTGAGGGCGCGTTTATGGCCAACCACAAGGGCATCAAGCACAAGGACATCGACCGCATTTACGACGCGCTCACCAATCGCAGCGAGCTCATCGGCAAACTGGTCGAAATGTATCGCGAGACCGTAACCTCGCTTATGACCGATGAAGAAGGCGAAGACGAGGGAAACGTGAGCTGGACGGCCAACTTCTGACAGACACAGACGAAGAAGATTCGCCGTCCCGACCGGAAGACGAAGACATCGCGCGGCCTTATACGAAAATATTTGATCGCGTGTTTCCATACTACCTGTCCATCGGCATGCGCGCCGAAGATTTCTGGCACGGCGATCCCGCCTGGGCGAAGGCTTATCGCAAGGCGGAGGAACTCAGGCTGGATCGCGTGAACCGGGAAGCGTGGTGGCAGGGCATGTACATCTATGAGGCGCTGTGCAATGCGTCGCCGCTGTTCAGGGCGTTCGGCAAAAAGGGCGCCAAGGCGACACCGTACCCCGCCGAACCCTACGACATCAAGCCCAAAAAGACGGGGCAGTCGAAGCGCGAAAGCGAGAAAAAGCAGTATCTCAAACTCAAACGCAGCATGGAGGCCTTTGCGGCTTCCTTCAACGCAAACCGAACATTGACGAAAGGAGGCGAACCCGATGGCGGAAGGAACGGTGATCGACAGCCTGCAAATACAGATCCAGGCTGACGCGGTATCAGCCGTCAAGAGTTTTGAAGCCCTCCAAAAAGCGCTCGAGGATCTTAGGAGCGCCTTGCACGGCGGCGCGGGTCTGTCCGCCGTTGCCGATGAAATGGGCGACCTCTCCGACGCTTCAAGCGACGCGGGCGAGGCCGCTGCCGGTCCCTTGAAGGATCTTATCGAAGCCCTCAAGGAGCTTCGGGAGCTCGGCAGTATCGACATGCACGATTCCGCGGAATCCATTCGCGATACTGCCGAAGCCACGGAGCGCGTGGGAAAAAACGAAAAAACGAGCATTGTCCGGCTGGCCGCCGTCGCCGCGTCCCTGAAGGGTATCGGCAAGACGATTGCCGGTTTGATAGATAAATCCAATAAATACGTCGAAGACATGAATTTGTTCAATGTCTCTCTCGGCGTGTACGCCACCGAAGCGCAGGCTTATGCCGAGCGCGTGAGCGATCTTATGGGCATCGACCCCGCGAACTGGATGCGCAATCAGGGCGTGTTCCAGATTTTGGCGGAGGGCTTCGGCGTCGCTTCGGACAGGGCGTATATCATGAGCAAGAATCTTACTCAGTTGGGATATGACCTGAGTTCTTTCTTCAATATCGCCGTCGAGGGGCAGGGCGGCGCCATGCAAAAATTGCAGGCCGCCATTTCCGGCGAGCTTGAACCCATTCGCCGTCTGGGCTTTGACCTGAGCGAGGCGAGGCTCAAAGCCGTTGCGTTCTCCCTCGGAATCGATCAGGCTTTTGATTCCATGACGCAGGCGCAAAAGGCGCAACTGCGCTATTACGCCATCCTTACGCAGGTCACGCAGGCGCAGGGCGATATGGCGCGTACCCTCGACACGCCCGCAAACCAGTTGCGCATTCTGAAGGCGCAGGTGGAGCAGGCGGGGCGCGCCATCGGCAATATCTTTATTCCCGCTCTGAACGCCATCCTGCCTTACGCCATCGCCGCGGTCAACGCGCTGCGCCTCGTCGCGGAGGCGCTGGCAGCCGTGTTCGGCTTTAAGCTGCCCGAGGTGGATTACAGCGGGGTCACGCAGGCCACCGACGCGGTCGATACGCTGGACAACAGCCTGAAATCCGCTGGCGGCTCCGCCAAAAAGCTCAACGAGCTCCTCGCCGATTGGGACGAACTCAACATCATCCAGTCTCAGTCCGGCGGCGGTGGCGGCGGGGGCGCGGCAGCCCTGAGCGCGGGGGATGATTGGACGTTCGACCTGCCTGAGTACGATTTTTTGAAGGGGCTTACGGAGTCCCGCGCCAACAAGATACTTGAGGGCATGAAGCCTACCCTTACATGGATCACCGACCACGCCAAGGAACTTAAAACCCTAATCGAGGGCATCGGCCTCGCGGTGGTCGGCATCAAGCTCGGCAAAGCCTTTGACCTGATTCACCTCGGGGAAGCGGCGGAGCACCTGACCAAAATCAAAAATGTGCTGCTTACGATCCTGGGCTCATATCTTACGATCTCCATCAGCTTTAGATTCATACGCGATTTTCAGGACAAGGACGAAAACGGGAACACGAACTGGGTTGCGCTCTTGGCCTCTCTCGGCACCAGCGTGGGCGGTTCGTTTCTTACGGAAAACGCCGCCGCGAAACTGTTCAAAGGCACCAAATATGCCGGTCTCGAAAAGCTCGTGGGCGCGTCCCTGCTCCTGATCACCGGCGGCATCGACATCGCCATCGGTCTTGGCAAGATCATGGACGGAGAGATCAACGAGCGCTCCCTCATGACGCTTTTGGCGGGTTCCGCTCTGACCGCCCTGGGCGGCGCCAAATTGGCCACCCATCTGTCCAAGGCGATCTTCCGTTCCGAAACCGGCCTTTCCCGCGGCAAGAGCGCGCTGTTCGGTCTGGGCACCGTGCTCACGCTCACGGGCAGCATCGGCCTGTTTCTCTCCCTTGATAAACTGGTCGAGGGCGAGCAGGATTGGAAAAAGAGCATCGGCGAAGTTCTGGGTTCCTTTGTTTCCACGGTCGCCGGCGGCACGCTCATGGTCAAGAGCCTCTTCGGCGAAAAGCTGGGCGGCGTGAGCACCGCACAACTGACGGGTGCCGTCGCGACCCTGGTCGGCGGCTTGGGCCTTGCCGTGTATCTTGACAAAGAGGCCGCCGAAATCGAACCGGGTACCGACCTTTGGGCATGGATCGGCGAAAAGGCCGGCAGTCTCGTATCTTCTTTCGGCGGCGGCCTTGGCGCGGGCGCGCTCATTTTCAAGGACGCGGCCGGCAAAATAGACTGGAAAAAAGCCGCTGCGGTCGGCTCGGTCGTGATGGCTGTCAGCGCGGGCATCTCGCTTGCCACCTATCTGGCCGAGGACGTGGACGTCAATTTCACGCCCGAACAGTTGAAGGCCAAGATGTGGGGAGCGATATTGGACGTTATCAAAGCGGGCGCAGGCATCGGTTTAAGCATCGCTTTGCTGGGAGGTCCGGTCTCGTGGGCGGTCGGCATCGGCGCAGGCGTGGCCTTACTCCTAAGCGCGGCGGCTTACTTTAAATTCACGGCGGATACGGCCGAGGTCGAAGCCGCGCAAGACATGCGCGTCACCTGGGGCACGACGGGTCTTACGCAGGAGCAGGTGGAAGCGAAGGTCGCCGGGTATTTCGAGTTTGACGTGGACGCGAGGGTCAAAAGCCTTACCTTCTACGCGGACGAAGCCACGAGTTTGGCCGACAGCATCGTCACCGAGAGCGGCAAGATTCCCTTCCACTATAACAACCTCGTCTTGGGTATCAACACGGAAGACAGCCGAACCGCCATTCAAAACGCCCTCATCGGCGAAAACGGCGAGATGGGGAAGGGCACGGTCATCGGCGATATGCTCGCCCTGATCAAGCAAAACAGCATTCCCCTGACGACGCTGTTCAACGCCGACGGCGTGCTGGACGAGGGGGAGGAAAAGGCGCTTAACAATACCAATTTTCTCAGTGATACGCTGTCAAGCCGCCTGATCTATCTTGGCAACATCTGGGGAAAGTATGTTTCCGAGGGCTTTGCCGAGGATCTGAAGCAGGGAGCCATGGATGCGCTGAAAGAAATCACCGAGATTTCCGCCGCGTACATGCGCGGGCAGAATCGGGCGGATTTCGATATTTTCCTTGCCGGAACGGATTTTGCAAATCTCGACGAGCAAAGCGCCATGAGCGTGCTTTCCACTTATCAATCCGAAAAAGAAAAGCTTTGGAAAGCTTATACGCAGCCGGTGGATGACGCCTATAAAGCGGAAATGTCTATCATCGAAGCTTCCGAGGTCGTGCTCTCTTCCATGACGGAAGGCACGGACGAATACAACGCGCTCAGGGCTGAAATCGATGCCGCGAAGGAGAGAGCCGCCGGTTACTATGCGGACATCCGAAGCGGTTATCAGTCCCAAAAAGCCGCGTATAACGCCGAAGTTACGCAAAGCGATGCCCGTATTTTGGCCGAGCTGTTGCTTGCTTATGATGATAAGAATGAGGCTTGGTTCAATGAAATAGGTTCCAGAGATCTGAATGGGGAAGAAAATGGATTTGGAACATGGGAGGAGTTCGTAGAGGAACTGCGCTATGAAGCCTCAGGCAAAAACCCGAATAACCTTTGGGATTTAGACCCTAAAGTGCAGGCGTGGGTAGGTGCTAATGCTAAGGACGCATTCTCTACGCCGGAGTTTCAGGACGAATACGTCAGGCTGCTGACCGATTACTTTCTAAACAAGTATGATTGGGCCGCAAAACTGAAAAGCGAGCATGACGCTTCCGCAGGCGTGGAAATTGACATTGGTATCGACAACCCCGCCTTTTCCGCCGACCTCGAAACCGCCAAGTCGGATTTCGGCACCGCTGTTGCGAACATGAACCAAAACAACGTCGTTCAACTGCGAATCCAGCCGGTGCTTGCGGGGAGCTCGTCTTTCAATTCGCCCCTGCTCAAAGGCAAGCTCGGCGCGCTGCCAACCAACATCATTGATCTAAGCTCCTTCCGCATGCGCGCGGGGGGCGGCTTCCCCGACAGGGGCGAGGTGTTCGTGGCCAAGGAAGCGGGCGCGGAGCTGGTCGGGCGTATCGGGCGCAGGACGGCGGTCGCCAACGACGACCAGATCGAGCAGGGCATCGCGGGCGGCGTGCGCGAGGCCAACAGCGAGCAAAACGAGCTGCTTCGCCAGCAGAATCAGGTGCTTCGGGCCATCCTCGCCAAGACCGGGCATGTGTCCCTCGAACCCACCACGGCGCTCGCCCGCACGGTCAAGCGCGCCGGCGAAATGCTGGCCGCCGCCGAGGGCGCGTAAAGGAGGCTGCAAACAGTGATCATCGCCGGTTCTTATCCCGCTTACCGTTACGAGATGGGCTTTCGGGTCAACGATACCGCGATTCCCGACCCCACCGAATTTACGGGCGCGGTCAGCGACCTGGACACCATGGGCAAGCGCGACGCCACGGGCTATCTGCACCGCAATATGGTGGCCACCAAGCATCCGCTGAAACTGCGCTACGAAAACATTTCGTGGAGCATGATCCAGCAAATCTGTTCCCTTATGGCGTCGCCCAAATTTCGCTTCGCCTATCCCGATCCCGCCGTGGGGCTTAAAAATATCGACGCCTACGTGGGCGACAGGGAGTGGGAAGTGGTCGTCAGCGTGCCGGGCTATGAGCCTATCGGCAACCTGCGCTTTTCCGTCATCGAGTATTAAATGATATGAAAGGAGACTTCGCGCCGTGACGAACGTATCTTCGGCCTTTCGGGCAGCGCTCGGTTCGGGCGCGCCGCAGCGTGTCGCGCTGGTGTTCGAAAATGTCGTCATTTCCAACGAGGACATCGACATCGAGGGCGGCGTGGATCTGCGCGAAGTCTTTTGTTCCGAAAGCGATCTCGCCGTGGGTCTTACGCCCGCAAGCGAGATCACCTTTGCCGTCTTTAACGACGACGGCTTTTACGACGAGTTTGAATTCGGCTCCTTTGACGCCTACATCGGCGTGCGCATAAGCCTAACGCAAAACGGCAGCCCCGCCGCGCTGCGCCCGCTCATTTCCGTAGACAGAAACGCCCTTACCATGACCGTGTCGGGGAACGGCACTTTGGAAACCTACGCGCTGTGTCCCCTGGGCAGCTTCATCGCCCCGCGTCCCTCGATCATCCGCAAGACCCTGATCGACGTCGAGGCCTATGACCGCATGACCCTTTTTGACGAAAATATGCCGGACGCGACGGAGCTGGGCATCACCTATCCCGTCACGGCGGGACGGCTGCTCAAAGCCCTGTGCGATCAGGCGGGCGTGGAAGCGGAGAGCTACACCTTTTTGAACAGCGATCTTACCCTGTCCAAGGAGCCTTCGTTTTTTGAAAACGCCACCATGCGCGAGGTGCTGGGCTGCATCGCGCAGGCGGCGGGCGCGAACGCGAGATTTGACCGCATGGGCAAGCTCGTCTTTTCGTGGCTCAATCCTGTTTCGCGCTCCTTCGACGAGACGCAATACACGCAGTTTGAACCCGCGTGGTACGAGGCGGCGCAGGTGGATCGCGTGCATGTGCGCAACGAGGATTCCACCGCCGAGACGGTCATCGGCAGCGGCAACAACACCTACGTTTTGCAAAACAATCCCTTCCTGCGGCAGGAGGACACCGCGCAGGACTTCTCCGTCGTGGTTTCGCCCTCGCGCCGCAGCGTTTACGACGGGGATGGGATGACCTTTACGGCTACCGTGCTGGGCGGCGATTCTTCGCCCGCCTGCTTTTGGCAAAAGTCCGCCGATAACGTCGTCTGGCAGGATATGGCGGGCGAAACCGCCCTGACTCTCGCGCTCACCGCGAGCGCGCAGACGACGGCGTGGTACTACCGCGCGGCGGTCACGAGCGGCGGCGTCACGCTTTACAGCAACAGCGCCAAGGCCACGCTCAAGGGGGTGAATACGTGAGCGTACAGGACATTTACACCCGGCTTCGCACCGTGCCGGATTTCCACCCCGCCAGCGCGGAGCTCTTTGACGATTTTCTCCTCGAACCGGGGGACGTGATCTCGGTGGTCTCGGACGGCGAGCATTACGCCCTGCCCATCTTCGCGCAGCACATCGTGTGGAACGGCAGCGCCATGGTCACGGTGCAGTCTCAGGGCGAACAGGAGCGGGGGCCCCTTCCCGCGCTTCAGCGCAGGCAGTTTTCCTACGGGCGCGGCGGCTATGCGCAGCAGCAGGAAACGGAAATGCTCTATCGTAAGTTTGAAAAATTCGTCGAGGACACCGACGAGCGCTTCTCCCGCATCATGACCGAAAACGAGTGGGACGAAGCCGCCCAGGCTTCCACGCCGACGGCGTGGTCGCAGATCACGCAGACCGCGCGGGAGATAACGAGCCTCGTGGCCAAAACGGGCGTAAACAGCCTGGGGCAGGATGAAACGCTCTACTCTCTCATTCACCAGAACGCGGAGTCCATCACCACCAAGGTTTCCGCGGGAGACATCGCCTCCACCATCAACCAGACCGCGCAGAGCGTGCTGATTCAGGCATCGAAGATCGACTTGCAGGGATATGTAACGGCATCGGATTTGAGCGCTACAAACGCGCAAATAACGAACCTTATGAGCGGCACAACGATTGCCACGGCACTAAAAGCGGGTGTATTACAGGCGAATAACGGTTTGTTTCTCGGCAGCACTCCGGCGGATTACAGAACGATCAGTCTCGGCAGAATTCAGTCAATATCTGTTTTGAGCGCAATCCCTTCCGCGAATAAAGACTTTGACCACAGCCACAGTATCACGATGAGCGAAAGCAGCGGCGTTGTCACCGCGACACTCGGCGCGGCAGTAGCTACAGATGACGCGGGACGAACCGCAAATTTTAATATTGCCGATACTGCCTTTTACCAAAACGCGGTATCGGCGGCCTACGACAGGGGATACGCGGACGGCAGCGCGGCGGGCACGGCGCCCACGGTCACGGGCGTGGCGAGAAATTCCGCGCAGGCCACCACCTATTCTTCTTCGGTCTACACGGTGCCCGTCATCGTTTCCTTCTCGGACGGCACCACCCAGACCGCCGCGGTCAACATCTCCGTTTCCAATTCTTCTTACAGCGCCGAAAACAAGAACTACACCCTGACCGTCGCCGGCAATTCTGACAGGACGCTGGACGCTTCCGCCGCCTACGACGCGGGCAAGGTGGACAACAGGGGCGTCGGCACCATCCGTTTCACCACGCAATCCAAGACCAACTACGATCAGCTTACCTACACCGAAGTTACGCTGCCCAGCACCTATTATCTGCTTTCCGTGCAGTCCAAGAGCGGTTCCGGCGGCGCGACGGCCTATCGCAAGGTGCGGGTAGTAACACCATAATGGGAGGAAAGAGAGCATGGACAGCAAAAAGGCATTTTCCATCATCGACACCGTCATCGTAAACCTTGACCGGCTCACGGTTCGCGGCATCACGAACCTGGGTCTCGTCATCGAAAGCATCAACGCCCTGGGCGCGCTCAAAGAGCTCGTGCAGCAGGCCGAAAAGGAGGCGCGGCAGGATGTACCAAATCAGGCTCAGTGACGGTGCCGTCCTTCCCGTGCGCTTCTGCGCCGCCCGCGACGGCGTGCTCACCATCGATGTGGTCACGGACATGGGCTTTATGGATGTGGCGAATCTCTTATCCGACCCCGAAAAAACGGCCCAAATAACGTTTCTCTACGGCGATATGGCCGATCTTCACGAGGGCTATACCCATCTCTTCATCATCAACGGCGCCACGGCGGGGGAATACCTCGTGTCCCTGCGGCGCAGATAAGGTAAAGGAGCATTCGCTATGAACTGGATCATCAATCACTCCTTCGATCTTGCGCGCGGTCATGTGCAGCCGCACTTTATTACCAACGCCCTCGTCGAGGTCGGCGACGAAAATAGCCACGCCTGGAACGTGACGCTCACCCAAAACGGCTCGCCCGCGGATCTGAGCGGCGCGTCCGTCGTGGGCTATTTCATCCGCGCGGACGGCGCTACCGTGCCGGTCACGGGCTCCGTCAGCGGCAACGTGGCTACGGTCGTGCCCGCGCAGGCCTGTTTTGCCGTCGAAGGCGACCTCAAGGCGGTCATGAAGATCACCCTTTCGGACGTCACGCTCACCGTGGACGCTTTCGTCCTTCATGTCCGCAAGGACATTACCGACAGCTACGTCGATCCCGGCGAAGTCATTCCTTCCTTGCAGGAGCTCCTCGCCAAGATCGATGACTGTGAGACCGCAGCGGAAGCGGCTACGGCGGCGGCTCAGGCTGCTTCCCAAGAAGCTTCGGTTAAGTACAACGCGGCGCAGAGCCTTACTGATGCACAGAAGGCGCAGGTGTGGGAGAATATCGGTCTTTCTGTTGACGATACGCTTTCGGTCGAAGGCGCGGCGGCTGACGCGAAAGAAGTAGGGGACGCGCTTGCGGACGTTGCTGAAAAGGATATTTCCGTTGTGCCCTATACCACGAAAGAGACTGAAATCGATCTCGTTCCAAGCACCCAGACGTGGTTTTACCGCCAAGGCTACATCAGGCACGCGGGGCTGTCCTCGCCGGGGCAGATTTCCGCGAATAATTCATATAAAACCTACGCCTTTCAGGCGCGGCAGGACTTGCAGATCACGGGCTGTGATTTCCCGAATGCCGACAGCAATCATTGGGGCTGCGTCAGGGTATCAAATGAGGAGCCTGTGACAGGCACTGGTCATGCGTGGACGGGAAGTCTTTACGATACAAAGACCGCCAATATTCCCACGTCCGAATCCCCTGCCACGGTGCTGAAGGGGCAGTGGGTGGCCGTGAACTATTACAGATCGGGAGCGGCAGGAGACACATGGACGCTGCATATCAAAGAAACAGGGGCAAGATTCCTGCAACATGATATTCCCCTGTCAGCCGCGATGAAGGCGTATGTTGACGCAAGAATCGCGGAGCTGCAAGCACTCATCCTTGAAAATAACTAAGGAGGCACACGATCATGACAAAGAGAGAGACAAGGGTTATCAACGCATTCCTCAACTGCATCGCGCACGGCGAATATACTGTGGACTACGCCATCACCATCATCGAAGACCAGCAGCGCTATGGATGGTTGAGCGACGCGGCGAAAGACTACTTTTACGCGCAGCTCGACGGGGAAGGTGACGGCAATGAAACTTAAAGACAAGCTTATCGACCTATTGCATCATGCCAACACCGAAGCCGAGGGCTTTGAGCCTGAAAGCTTTGACGAGGTTTGGCTCAGGGACGAAAGCGGGAAACTGGTGAGACAGGAGGCGGACGAGGATGACGTTAAAGAGGGGCAGTAGGGGCGCAGATGTCGTCCAGTTGCAAGCCCTGCTTGGCGGCTTGGAGCCTGACGGCATCTTCGGCAAAAAGACCGAAGCGGCGGTCAGGGCTTTTCAGGCGGCGCACGGTTTGAAGGTTGACGGCATCGTTGGCAAGCAGACGTGGGCTGCGCTGCTGGGCGAGGACGAACCCGCCGAGGGGCAGCACGGCTTTGTGAAGCCCGTGGATTACAAGCAGTATGATTCCAAGTGGGCGAAGAAGATGTACAGCAACCACGGCGACAAGTCGCAGACCATGAAGTCGAGCGCTTGCGGGCCTACGTCCATGGCGGATATTGTGGCAACGCTGATCGACAGCAAGATCACGCCTCCCGACCTCGCCGATCTGTCCATGAAATGGGGATGCAGAACCTATTCGAGCGGTACGGCTTGGAGTTTCTTTCCCAAAATCGCGGAGCATTTCGGATTCAGCAAATACGTCAAGGCTTCGACCCTCGCCGCGCTCAAAAGCTGCCTTGACAGCGGCGGCTACGCGGTGGCGAGCATGGGCAAGGGCTACTGGACAAACGGCGGGCACTTCATCTGCGTCTGGAAGTACGAGGGCGGCTATATCTACGCCAACGACCCCGCGTCATCCAAGCGCACGAAGCAGAAAGAAGCGGACTTTATGAAGCAGCGGAAGAGTTTCTTCTGCTTTTGGAGGTAACTATGCGCATTTTTGACGCAAAATGCAATATCAGCATTCCGCTCGGACGGCTGGGTGAGAATGAATACACGTCGGTTCGCTTTGACGTGTCGAAATGGCTCAGCGAAATGCCAACAGCGGTCATCGCCCTGTACAACCAGCGACCGCAGGACGCGGAGGCTTACCCCGTAGACGGTATCTCCGTGCGTGACGGCATCGTGACGTGGACGGTGACAAGCGCGGAGCTTACGCAGGTAGGCAAGGGCAGGTGTGAGCTGGTCGCCATCGAAAACGAGGTCGTAGCAAAGAGCGCGATCTATGATACCGTCATTTTTGACGCGCTGGGCGGAAACGGCGAAGCGCCCGAACCGTGGGTGAGCTGGCAGCAGACCTTCGCGCAGATGAAAGCGGACGCAGAGGCAGCCGCGCAGAGCGCGGAGGAAGCGGTGGAACATTACCCGCGTATCACCGAGGGCATCTGGCAGGTCTGGGACGTGCAGACGGGCGCGTGGGTGTCCACGGGCGTACACGCGCAGGGCGAGAAAGGTGACAAAGGCTACGACGCGCTGTGTGTATATCTCGAAAACCCCACGGTCGCCATTCCCTGCGACGCGGACGGACTGACGAAACCGTTGAATCAAATTGTGGCTGTCGGATATGCCGCTTTTCACGGGGGTAAGCGTATCGCCGCGTCGAGCGAGTTTGCGGGATATACGTATATGAACCCAAAGCAGGTACTTCCTTACGAAATCTACGGCTTTGAGATAAGTCCCGCAACGGCGACAAGCTCTGGCGTTATCGGGTTCAGAATCACTGAGGGCGTTAACCCGTTCGGGGTGGTGGAGGCCGAAATAGCCAATCCATCTATCGGCATCACGGTCGAAGGCAGCACGATGGGTCTGCCCTTGCAATTCGTGCGCGTGCGCGACGGCGAGGACGCGGAAATTCCTACCGACCGCATTGCGACCCTTGACGGTACGCCGCTGGCAGGCGGGACGGTGCTGGAAGCGGTCGGCATCCCGGAGTACATTAAGGACGTGAGCGGCTACAGCGACTATGGGCTGACCGAAAGCGGCTGGTATATCTTCGCGCGCATCGCCGCCAAGGACGGCGTGACCGTCACGGCCTCCACATCGGTGACAGGGGCGGCGGGCGTAAAACAATCAATCGGCGCGACTTATATAGACGTAGCCGTTAGATTTGGAGTTGCAGCGGAAAGTCAGTGCGTGACAGTCAACTGGGGCAATTATTCAGAAACGTTCGTATTCAAAGCGACTGACCTTGCTGTCAGAAACTTGGATTACAGGACAACGTTTTATGTTTATGACCTTGCCGAATTTGTCACGTGGCAATATGCGCTTACAACGGACGCAACTTTTGTCGCAGACAAGCAGTATTATACAAAAGACGGAGACGTGTACACGCTTGCAACGGTCACGGCGGGCGAAGCGGTGCCTGAAAACACGTACTACAATCACAGCAAGATAATCATTTCGGGCATGACGCGCAACATTACGTATCGCCTTGACGCGCTTATCGATTGTCCGTCCGAGGTCATTCTGCCCGCGATAGAAGATGATACACACGGTTGTTGGTTTGAGTTCCAGCTAAGGCATTCTGGCAAATACAGCATGACACTGACCCCACCCGAGGGCGTAAAGATCGCCACGGAGCACACGCAAGCAGAAGATAAGGGGTTCAATTTGATTGACCTGCACTATATGAACATTGACGGCGTGCGTATGTGGCGGTTTATGAATACCCACAGCAGCATTCCGACATAAGGGGGCGTGAACGATGGCGACCGAACATTGGCATTATGAAAAGCTGGATGCCGAAGGCAAGCTAAAGCATTGTCCTCAGAACGATTTGAAGGCTGAGGAAACGGGAAAATTTGTTATCAACCTACCGCAATACTTTGACGAAAACCCCGAAGAGCGTATTCAGCGCGGGTGGGTCAAGCATTACACAAAGACCTACAAAGAAATCAAAGAAGAATTGCAGTATGACCCGATAACGCAATTTGTGGTTACAACGCCGCGAATGATTGACGAGTTTACCTGCGAGGACGAATACCACGTTATCGACAAAAGCGAAGAACAGATGTGGTTTGAGGAAATGCAGAGTATAGCGGGCTGGGACACGGATGACAGTATTGTCATAAGAGAATTTATGTAGGAGGTTACGGCTATGACTTACGATCTTCACATCATGGAACAAATTATGAGCGAGAAAGACAAGGAAATCGAAAGAACCGAACCGTTGCCGCAGAACGCGGAGGGCAAGCGTTTAGGCGAGGCGAAACGTTTCACGTTCGACACTCCCGCAACACCCACCGACCCGCTGAGATAGGAGGGCACAAATGGTATTTGACATTGTGCCTGTAACGTCAACACGGTCAACGAATTGCGGCCCGTGTTGCATGAAGATGTTGCTTGCGTACTACGGCATAGACGTGACGCTGGAACAATTACAGCAAGAATGCCCCGTTACAATCGCGGGCTGGACGGGAAAGAACCTGCTTGATGTAGGTAAAGCACACGGGCTTGATATGATGGCGTTCAAGATGGACGCGGAAGAGCTTATCAAGCAGGACAGACCCGCCATCGTCTGGTGGCTGTATAAGCATTTCTTGATTTTTTCGGGCGTTGACGTAAACGGTCAAGTCGTGATTTGCAATCCGAGCAAAGGGCGTTATCGCGTCAGCGTTGGCATGTTCAAGAGTTTCTACAGCGGCGTGTCGTTCTGGAACGGAGAACCGCACGAACCGAATGAGGAACAGAGCGAATGAGTTGCGACAAGTGCAAGCATTACAGTTGGTATTATGACAAATGCAGAAAATTTAATTGTGAAGTAGATTTCAGAGAAGTACATAATTGTTATGAACCAGTTGTTATTGCGCAGCCCACACCCGAACCCGAACCCGAAGAGCCGAGCGAGGGCGAGTAAATTCCCGCCCGATCTGGGCGAGTGATAAAGGAAGGTGATGCACATTGCTTGTGCAGATCATAACCGCCGTCGCGCCTATACTGGTGGCGGTCGTAGCCATCATCCCGACCGTCATCAGCAATCGCAAGAAGACGCAAACGTCCATCGAGGACGGTCAGAAAGCGACGGAAAAGCGCATTGACAAGATACAGGACACCCTGACCGCGCACATCCGCGAGGATGAGGACAACAGCGCGAAAAACCGCCGAACGCGCATTTTACGTTTTTACGACGAAATGTGCGAAGGCAAGCGCCATTCAGAAAACCACTTTGAGGACATCATGGACGACATCGACAGCTACCGCCTGTACTGCGACAAGCACCCAGATTACAAAAACGGGCGCGGCAAAATCGCCATGAAGTACATCGAAGACAACTACCACAAGCTCAAAAAGACGGGCGGCTTTTTGACGCATAAGGAGGGTTGAAGCATGAAGCTCAGTAATCGGTTATACGACATCTTGAAGTGGGTAGTCATGATCTGTCTGCCCGCGCTGACCACCGCCTACGTGGGGCTTGCCGCCATCTGGGGCTGGCCGCACGCGGAAGCGGTTGCCAAAACCAGCGCCATCGTCTGCACGCTGCTTGGCGCGCTGCTGGGCATCAGCACCGCCGAGTACCGAAAGGAGACACCGAATGATTCCCCGCGTTCTTGACGGCGTGACCATCCTCGCGCCCGAAGACATTACGGACGACGAAGCCAAAGCCTACCTCGCCCGTGGGCGCGAAAAGTACGGACGCGCCCTTCAGCGCGTGGAAGTGGAGTTTGACGGCGAGTACGCCAATATCAACTACATCACTTCGCGCGTGCCCTTTGAGCGCATCCGCCGCATCACCGGCTACTTAGTTGGCGCACTACCCCGCTGGAACGACGCAAAGAGAGCAGAGGAACGCGACCGCGTGAAGCACAGCCTTTGAAACATTGCCCCGCTTGATCACAAGCGGGGCTTTTTTATAAGCAAACCTCGATCACACCTTTGACGAAGTAAACCCCGTCCCGGGTTCGTATAAGGCCGCAATGGCACAACTTTTGAACCCCATTTTGAACCCCAAACCTCGCACAAAACCACCCAAAACGACCCAATCTGCAAACCCCGCCAAAAACAAAAAACCCCCGCAAACACCTTATTTTGCGGGGATTCAGGCCATCGAGGTGACAGGATTTGAACCTGCGACCTTTTGGTCCCGAAACTAATGTGTTTGGCTTGGAAAGCCCTTGTTTTATTGATGATTCAAGGGGTGTGTGAGATTTGAACCCCGTTTTGAACCCCAAACGTGAGGGATTGTGAGGAACGAAGGGCGTTTTCGGCCATCTTGCGGCGGGTGTCGGTAAGGTGGGTGTAGATGCGCATGGTCATGGTCTGATCGGCGTGACCCATCCAGAGCATGGCGCTTTTGAGGTCAACACCCGCGTCGTAAAGCATTGTGCAATAGCTGTGTCTCAGGTCGTGCGGGCGAATCCCGACGCTCTTCCAGTTTTCCCCGCTCCAGCGCTTGGAGCCGCCGTTAAGCGTTTCGCCCAAGGCATTGAGATAACTGCTCCACGCGCGCTGCCAGGCGCTCTGCGACATCAATGTGCCCTGCGCGGATTTGCAGACGAGACCGGAAATGCCCCGAAGTTCATTGGCGAGCCCTTCCAGCATGGGAACCGTGCGAACGCCCGCCTCTGTTTTGGGGTCTGTCACGATGGGCTGACCGGCACGGTCGAAGCGCACGGCTTCCCGAACGGTGATCGTGAGATTTGCAAAATCCACGTCGCGGGGGATTTGCAGCGCCATCACTTCGCCACGCCGAAGGCCTGCGTAGAGCATGATCATGACGGCGGGGCGCATGCGGTGCTGCGTTTGATGGATGAGATTTCGCTCCTCGGCGGTGATTTCACGGTGGGTACCCTTTTCCCCTTTGGGGATGGGCACCGCGGCGGCGGGGTCTTTTGTCACGACGCCATCCGCGAGCGCCGCGTGAAAAACGCCTTTGATCGTGTCGCGGGCGGAATGGATCGTCGAAGCGGATTTGCCCGCGAACTGCTGATAGAACAGGCGAATATCCGAAGGCGTGTACGCCTCCATGGGCAGATTTCCCGCCAAGTCCATAAACCGATTGAGCATGCGCACATGGGTATTGTAGGGTGCCTGCGTGAGGTGAGACTTGTAGGCGGAGAGCCAGCGCGTCGAATATTCGGAAAAACGCACTTTTTCCGCGGCGACCTCACCTCTTTTCTCGGCCTCCTTATAAGCCTCACGCGCGGCCAGCGCCTCGTCTGAGGTATCACCGTAGAATTGAATGCCCTTGTATTTGCAGCGAAAGCGGCCGTCACTGCGTCGCTGAAGGACTTGCTTTTTTGCTCTCGGCATTTTTGTTTAAACCCCGGTGCAAGTTATTATCGTTGTTCAAGATCGCCGTCTTTGATCCAGCTTTTGGCAAAGCGTTTCAAGGCGGCGCGGGCTTCGGGAGAGATGTGACGGTACAGTTTCAGCATCTCCATTTCGTCGCTGTTGACCGGAGCGCTTGCGCGCATGCTGTCGAGCTGGCGGATCATGCCGTCAATATCGAGCGAAGGTACGTTTGAAGCGTTGCGGCGGGTCGTATGCGTGGCGACGCCGCTAAGATTGACGGCTTTGTCAGAGCGTGCGTCCGGGGCAAGCTGCGCTTCGAGCTGTTTGCGCACGTCATTCAAGTCCTGGTCGAGAAAAGCGGAAAGAGGCACATTAAAGATGTCGGCCAGCGCTTCCAGCGTGTCCATGTCCGGTTCCCGATCACCTCGCTCCCAGTTGGAAATGGCCTGCCCGCTCACGCCGAGCTTTTCACCGAGCTCTTTTTGGGTCAGGTCACGGCTGCGGCGCATGGCGTAAATCTTTTCCCCGATGGTTTTAACGCTCATTCAAACACCTCCTTTAGTGGTGTATATACTCATTATACACGATGTGTGTATTTTGTCAAGGGGTAACTACACGCAACGTAAAAATATATACACAGTTTTGTAACATCCTGAGTGTTGACAATTTACACAGTGCGTGATATTATAATTACACAATCCGTTGAAAAAAGAGGTGAGTCAAACGATGGACGCCAAGATGATCGGCGAGCGCCTGATCGCGCTCAGAGGCCGCAAAACGCAGGTGGAAGTGTGCGCTGCGACCGGAATAAAGCCCGCGGCGCTCTGCAATTACGAAAAAGGGCTGCGCATTCCGAACGATGAAGCCAAAATGCTCTTGTCAAATTACTACAACGTGAGCATCGACAGTCTATTTTTTCTGCCCGAGACTAAACAAAACGTTTAATAACGAAACATCACCGAACATCAAAACAGGAAGAGGAGGTTGGCAATATGACCAAGACGATACGACGCCTTAGACGGCAGCACGGACCGGTCAGGCGTTTTTTGTTGCCGCGAAACGGTACCGGAGGCGCGCTATGGACAGGCTTTTGACGGCGGCGGATGTCGCCGAGACCTTGCGGGTGAGCGTAAGAACGGCCTACGTCTACATGGCGCAAATGCCGCACCTGAACAGTCCGCGGCGCGTAAGTCAGCAGCATTTGAAGGAATGGATCATCAGCAAAACGGTGCTTCCGCCCGAAAAGAATCCGCCGGGGATGCCGCGCAGGCGGGCGGTATGCACCAAAATCGACCGCATACCGATGCGAAAGGAGTCCGGACGATGACGACGAAGAAGTATGAACTCAACGATTTAGGCGTGGCGGCACTGATGGAAGAAGTGATCGCCGAGGCCAAGGATGATCTGATTCGGGCATACGGTCATTTCCTCTTTGCGCTCAGGCACAGCGACAGCGACCTGGACACGGAGCAGGCCATTCGCATGTACCGCAAGGCGCGCGCGTTCTTCTTTTCGCCGCTCTTCACCGCGATCTGCCCGATGGACAGCGCGGACTACGTAAAACAACTGATCAAGGAGGTAAAGAGGCAGCATGATCATCATTCATCAGAAGATGTATAAGGACATCATGATGTTTTTAAATCCCGCGCAGATCGTATCCGTCTGGACGGAAGAGGACGGTTTGACGCGCGTTAAACTGAGCACGGGAGACATCGTGTATCCGACGGAATCTGCCGAGGTCGTTGCGGACATGATGAACAGGAGGCTGAACAAATGATCGTGAATATGGAGCATTTTCTGGCGCAATACGGCATGCATATCGCCGCGTTTCTGACGGGCATTCTCGTTAGCATCATCTATCATTTTTTCCGCTTTCCCCAGTGCTACTTCCATTACGTGGAAGAGGACGATGACGAGCAGACGCTCGAATTTGAGGAGATCGATCATCCATGAAGAGCGGCGTCATGAAAAATGTCATCAGCGGCTATGAGTTTGAAATAAACTTTTGCCGGCTTTTGCAGGACAACGGCTTTTGGGCGCTGCGCGTGACTCCGAACGCGGCGGGTCAGCAGCCCGCGGACATCGTGGCCGTAAAGAAAAACTATCACGCCCTCATCGACTGCAAAATCATTTCCAACAACAACGGCTTTCGCTTTTCCCGCATCGAGAGCAACCAACTGACCGCGATGCTCGCTTTCGAAAAGAAGTGCGGGGAACAGGGGTGGTTCGCCGTAAAGCCGCCCGACGGCATGATACGGATGCTGGGATTAAACGTCATCCTGGAGCAGGAACGCAAGGGCAAGGAATCCTTTTCCCCCGCGGAGCTGAAAGAGGCGGGCATCACGTTCAAGGAGTGGCTGGAATGGGTAACGCAATGGAAGTCGTTGTAAAGAGCACCGTCACGGTGACGCAGCCGAGCGAAGCGCTTTTAAACTGGTGCGAGAAAAATCTCGTGCTGGCGAACCCCGAATACGACAAGCGCCTGCGCATGGGATATTACACGGGCAACACGCCCAAAAAACTGTACCTGTACGAAAAGCGCGGCTCCTCCCTCGTTTTGCCCTACGGAACGCTGAACCGCATCCGTGATTTTGTGGATAACACTTGCGTGTGGCGCTCAGGCTTCGCTGCGTGGCCGAGAATCGATTTCGGCGAAAAGGACATGCGTTTATACCCCTATCAGGAAGAGGCCGTACAAGCCCTTTTAAAGGCCAAATACGGCATACTGCGCTCGCCCGCGGGCAGCGGCAAAACGCAGATGGGCATCGAACTGATAAGGCGACTGAAACTGCCGGCGCTGTGGCTTACGCACACGAGCGACCTGCTCAACCAGAGCAAGGTAAGAGCTGCGCGCTACATCGACCCTGACCTCATCGGCACCATCACGGCGGGCAGGGTTTCCATCGGCGAGGGCGTGACCTTTGCCACGGTACAGACCATGAGCAAACTGGACCTGAACCGCTACAAGGACGTTTGGGCGGTGGTCATCGTGGACGAATGCCACCACGCGGCGGGTACGCCGACGATGATGACACGCTTTAGCAGGGTGCTCGGCGCGCTCAACGCGCCCTACAAGTACGGACTCAGCGCCACGGTGCACCGCGCGGACGGGCTGATCGAGAGCGTTTACGCGCTGCTGGGCGATGTGGTGCACACGGTGAGCGACGAAAAGGTGTCCGAGCGCGTGATGCCGGTGGGCGTACAGCCGATCTACACGGGCGTGAATCTGACCGAGCAATGCCTGAAACCGGACGGAACGCTGGATTATCAGGGCATGATCGCGAGCCTGTGCGCAAACGAAGCGCGAAACACCCTGCTGCTGGAAACCCTCGCGCGCTATGCCGACAGGCCTTCCCTCATCCTGAGCGAACGCCTGGAGCATCTGGAAGCGCTGATGGCGGCGCTGCCGGAGGACGCGCGGGCGCGCAGCTGCATGGTGAGCGGAAAGACGAAAAAGGATGAGCGCGACCGCGCCCTGGACGACATGCGCAGCGGGCGCAAGCAAACCCTTTTCGCCACCTACGCTCTGGCCAAGGAAGGGCTGGACATACCGCGCCTTGAAGCGCTGTACATGGCGACGCCCGTCAAGGACGAGGCCGTGGTCATACAGGCCGTCGGGCGCGTGGCGCGAAAGAGCGAGGGCAAGCGGGAGCCGATGGTCTATGATTTCGTGGACATGATTCCCTACTGCCGAAGGGCTTTCAAGGAGCGTCTCAGGTTTTACAAGCGCCTCGGCGCGTGGTTCGTGTAAAGGAGAAAACGCATGAACAAATACGAAAAGCCCGGCTTTTATCTGGCTGACTGCATGGACGCCATGAAAGAGTTTCCGGACAAATTCTTTGACTTAGCCATCGTGGATCCGCCCTACGGCGGCGGGGCAAACAGCAAGGCGGCGGACGGAAAATTCGGAAACAAGGGCAGCCGATTTGAAAAATACCGCATCGACAGGCGGGGCTGCGGCTGGGCGACGAAGTACGGAACGCATATTTCGGACTGGGACATCGCGCCGTCCCGCGCGTATTTTGAAGAACTGTTCCGCGTCAGCAAAAACCAAATCATATGGGGCGCGAATTACTTTGAACTGCCGCCGACGCGCTGCTTCGTGGTTTGGCGCAAAAAGACCATTTCCGAAAATTTCACCATGGCCATGGCGGAATACGCATGGACGAGCTTTCACAGTAACGCCAAGGTGTTTGAAGCCGCGCCGCAGGGAACGAAAAACGACCCGCGCATTCACCCGACGCAAAAGCCCGTGAAATTGTACGAATGGCTGCTGGACAAGTACGCCAAGGAGGGAGACAAAATACTGGACACGCACGCGGGCAGCGCAAGCAGCCTGATCGCCTGTCGGAACAAGGGGTTTTCCTGCTGGGGCTTTGAGATCGACCCGCTGTATTACGAAAAGGCGAAGGAACGGATGGAGAAGGCCGTAAAACAGACGAGTCTGTTGGATGTATTGAATGCGCCATGAAAATCTGGATTTATGACAGTGAGGTCTTGTCCCATGACTGGCTCGTCGTGTTTCAGGACGCGGGGACGCGGGAGGTACTCGCCTGCCACAACAACGGCGCGTTTCTCAGATCTTTCGTGAACGAAAAGGACGTCTACATCGGCTTTAATTCCAAGAACTACGACCAGTTCATCATGAAAGCCGCCTGCGCGGGCGCGGACAACGCCGAGATAAAGGCGCTCAACGATTATCTGATTGCCGGCGGCAACGGCTGGCAGCATCCGCTGATCCGTTCCTGCGAGGACGTGTGGTTTAACAACGCGGACATCATGGACGACATGCAAAAGGGGCTGAGTCTCAAAGCCATCGAGGGACACCTGGGCCTAAGCATCGAGGAAAGCGGCATTCCCTTTGATATAGGCAGGCCGCTCACGGACGCGGAACTACACGAGCTTACGCGGTACTGTAAGCACGACGTGGAAGCCACGCTGGAGCTGGTGCGGCTCAGGAAAAACTATCTTTTAAGCAAGATTCAGGTGGGCAGGATGGCAAACCTCAGCGAGGAAAAAAGCCTGAGCATGACCAACGCGAAGCTGACCGCCGCCTTTCTGCAAGCCCGAAAGCCCGTTAGGCCGTGGACGGACGAAAGAGAGTATCGAACCCCGGAGAATTTAAAGCGCGAGTACATACCGCAGGAAGTGTTTGACTTTTTCGACAAACTGCGCCGCCCGGAAATCCCTTCGGAAGACGTGTTTTCGGAAAAGCTGGACATAGACCTGAACAAAACGCCCTGCACGGTGGGCTACGGCGGCATTCACGCCGCGATAACGAATTACGTCTTTGAGGGAAAACGGGGGCGGCTGCTGCGAAACTGGGACGTGTCCAGCTATTATCCGTCGCTCATGATCAAAAACGGCTACTCCTCGCGCAACATCCCCTCGTTTGACCTGTTCAAAAACGTGTACGAGCGCAGGATCAAAGCCAAAAAGGCGGGCGACAAGATGACCGCGAACAGTCTCAAACTGGTTTTGAACACGACCTACGGGGCGACGCTCAATCAATACAACGACCTTTACGATCCACTGCAAGCGCGAAGCGTCTGCATCAGCGGGCAGCTGTACCTGCTGGAGCTGGCCTGTCACCTGCTGCGCGAGATCGGAAATCTGCTTATCGTGGAGCTCAACACGGACGGCATCATGGCCGAGTTCGACGAAGGCGATACCGGCCGCGTGAACGCGATCATAAGCGAATGGCAGGCGCGCACGGGCTTCAGCCTCGAAGAGGACAAGGTTGAGCGCCACTACATGAAGGACGTCAACAATTACATTGAGGTTCTGGGCGGCGGCGAAGTACACAAAAAGGGCGGCTACCTGGTGCGCGGCGTCGCGCCCGCGGGGGCTTTCAACATCAACAACAACGCCGTCATCGTGGCCGAGGCGATTGAAAACTGGTTTGTAAACCGCGTCCCGCCCGAAGAGACGATAGGCGCCTGCGGGGACGTAAGCAAGTTTCAACTGATTGCCAAGGCGGGCAGCAAATACCGGGAAGTGTACACTCTTCTGGACGGCGTCAAACAGGTCGTACAGAATGTGAACCGCGTCTACGCGGCCAAAGACCGCCGCTACGGAAAACTGTACAAGGTCAAGGCGGACACGGGCGGCGAAGCGATGATCGAGAGCCTGCCCGACCACTGCTTAATCGACAACAGCGCCGTAAGCGACCCGCGCCACACCGCCGTAAAGCAAATCGACAAGCAATGGTATATCGACCTTGCCAAAAAGCGAATCGACGATTTTTACGGGCGCAAGCCCGATAAAAAGCATAATCCCAATCAGGAAAGGATGGAATTGATACCCATGGCAGCAACGACAAAACAGGAACCGCTCAACGTCTACCAGAAACTCGCGGCGGCGCGCGCCCGCTTTTTGGAAGAAGCGATCAAAAAGAGCGGCAAAAACATGACCCTGCGCTACACCTACTTCGAACTGAGCGACATCGTTCCCGCGGCGACAAAAATCTTTGAGGAGCTGGGACTGGTGCACATCGTCACCTTCACCGACGACGAAGCCGTGATGGAACTATACAACACGGACAAGCCGTCCGAGTGCGTGCGCTTCTTCGCGCCGATGCGCGAGGTAGACCCCATCGTCTCCAGCAAGGGCGCCGAGATCAACAACGCCATGCAGCGCCTGGGCAGCGCCATAACCTATATGCGCCGCTATCTGTACATGACCGCGCTGGACATCGTGGAGGCGGACGAGATCGAAGCCAGGCTCGCAAGCGCGCCCGCAACAAAGCAGGAATCCCCCAAGCCGCCCGCAACGCCCGAGGAGCGCGTCACCATCCGACGGGAGATCGCCGCCGTCAACGACAACGCGGACGAAATGCAGATCGGCGCCTTAAAGCGCGCCTGCGAAAAGCTTTCCGCAGCGGGGCATAAGGATGTGGCCACCCAAATCGCCCTGAAAACCGACAATTTCACTTTCGTCAGCCGCAAGGACTGCGAAGAATACATCGAGATTCTGGGCGAAGCCCTGCAAAAGCTCGCCGAGAAAGGAGAAACGCAGCCATGAGCAAAAACATTCAATGGGCGGACGCCCACATCGAAACGGAGATATGCAAAAAGCCCAAAAAGCTGACCGCGACGCGCTTTGCGTCCGTGCTGGGGCTCAATCCCTGGTGCAGCCCCTTCGAAACATGGTGCGCGATCACGAGGATATACGAAAAGCCCTTTGAGGACACGAAGTACACCCTCGCGGGCAAGGCCATCGAACCCAAGCAGATCGAGTACATGCGCAAAAACTACGTCTTCGATAACCTCGTCACGCCCACCGACCGCTACGGCGCGGATTACTTCAAAACCACCATGGGCGATTTTTTCCCGAACAGGCGCGTTTTCGGCGGCATGTGGGACAGTCTTTTGATGGATATGAAGGAAAACAAAACCTACGCGGTGCTGGAATTCAAGACCACGAGCCGCCCCGAAGACTGGCAAAACGGGCAGATACCCGAATACTACGCCCTGCAAGCGGCGCTGTACGCCTGGCTGCTGGAAACCGAGAACGTGGTCATGGTCTGCTCCATGCTGGAACCCGGGGACTACGACGCGCCCGAAAAGTTCGAGCCCGCCATCGCCAACACCTTCACCCGCTCCTTCAAGCTGCACGAAAGATACCCGCGCTTTGAGGACAAGATCAAATACGCCCTCGAATGGTGGAAAAACCATGTGGAGAGCGGCATCAGCCCGAATTTTGACGAAAAGCGGGACGCGGAGATTTTAAAAGCGCTGCGCACCGTGAGCGTGGACGTAAAAGGCGAGGACGAGCTGGGCGCGCTGATCCGCGAGGCCGAAGACTTAAAAGACGAGATCGACGCGGCGGAAGCGGCGTACCGGCACAAAAGCGAACGCCTCAAGGCGCTCACCGAAAAATTCAAGGAGATTGCCCGCCGGCGCTTCGGCCCCGGCGACAAGTTTGTGGAGCTGGGCGGCGACAGATACGTGTGGAAGATGACCCGCGGCGTCACTATAAAGCTCGACGAAAAGCGCCTGAAGGAAGACGGCCTCTACGACAAATACGCCTTCTCTCAGGAAACCTACAGAATGACCGGCGCAAGGCGCCAGGAAGAATAAAAAGGAGAATACACCCATGAGCAAAATCGGACTTACCAGCGGCTTTCAGATCGTTCCCGAAGGCAAACACGTCTTCAAAATCACCAAAGTGACCTACGACGAGCAGTTCGGCCAGATGACCATCCGCATGACCACCGCAAACGGCATCAGCCACGAAGAGCGTTTCCGCCTGCTGACCAATGACAGCGAGCCCAACGAGCGGGCGCTCAACGCCTTCAGCTACTTTGCCAAGACCGCCACGCAGAACTACGAAAACCGCGAGATCGATACGGACGAGCTGGTCGGCTGCTTTATCGGCGCGACTGTCACCCACACCAGCCAGCCCAACCGCAAAGACCCCACGAGAACCGTCACTTTTGCCAACCTAAGCGATTACTTTGAGGCCGGCGGCTTTGAGGATGACGCGCCCGCCGACGACGGAAAACGGGGCAGCATCCTGGCCTCGCTGGGGCTGTAAAAAGCGCGCGGGGCGCGGGCAACATACGCTTCGCGCCCCTTGAACAAGACCGCAAACAAGACAAAGAAAAGGAGTGTCCGCCGTGAGCAATATCCTGATCGAGCGCGCCGCCGTATCCGGCTGGGAGGCCGCCATTCGCGGCATGCGCAATCCCCTGAACAGTTGGGACAGAAGCGATACCGCCTGGAACACCGTTTCGCTTGTGCCCAAGATCGGCAAAAACGACCTGAGCCTCATGCAAAAGCTCTGCGCCAACGGCAGCGAACACAGAAAGTTTTTGCGTTACATCGTCGTCACCTTCGATCTGACCGCCCCGATGCTGTTCTGGGCGCAGATGGACACCTACAAGGTGGGTACGGTGCGCAACAGCACCAGCAAAATGCATAAGCTTTTGCACAAGCCCTTTGAGGAAAGCGATTTCGCCATCGAGAATCTGGCGGGCGAAGCCAGGGGCGTGATGAACGTGATCATCGACCAAATCAACAACTGGCGCGGGCGCTATTTGCAGACCCCCGTCGAAAACGCGACCGCCCGAAACGAGCTCTGGGACGCGATACTGCGCCTGCTGCCCGAAAGCTACCGTCAAAAGGCCACAATGCAGATGAATTACGAGGTGCTGCGCTGCATACGCCGCCAGCGCACGGGTCACAAGCTCCCCGAATGGCGCGATTTCATACGCTTTATCGATACGCTGCCCTACGCCGCAGAACTGCTCAAAGAGGTGAAAAACGATGAATAACCGTGCCTTTTACACCTACTACGTGGCGCACATCCTGCGGCAGTATTTTACTTCCTGCCAGCCCACGCACCCCACGAAGGCCTACGAGGAAAACTTTCGCGCCGCGGCGACCGTGCTGGGGCGGCTGAGTGAAAGACAGGTTGACATCCTCAAAGACCTTTACGGCGGCTCCGCCGACGAGAGCCTATCCGTGCGCGTGGACGCCGCCGCCATCAAATACGGCATGGAGCGCGGCGCCCTGTGGAACCTCGCCGCCGATACCGAGCGCAGCCTCGCCAAAGAGCGGGGACTGATCTGAAAAAAAAACGTTTGGAGGGCATATTTTATGCGAACAAAGGCCGACGCGGACGGGCGCTATCCGCTTTCGTCCCGCGAATACGTCGCGCTGTGCTGCCTGATGGGCACGCTGCACGCGCTCACGCAAAACAAGGAAGAGCTCAAAGATCGCCTGCACCTGTTTAACGGCGGCTGGCGGGACATCCAACTGGCCGCGAGCGCCCTGGACAGGACGTTTAACCGCCTGCTGGAGACGATTCCCTTGAAAAAGCTTCTCTCCATACGGCGCGAAATGCGCTACATGGTCTGCGAGACCAAGCTGAACCCCGCCGCGAAGAATCCCGCGGGCGATGAAATCTTCATCACCAACGACGTACTGCGCGGCCTCGTCAACCGCGCCATCGCCATGGACTGCACGTTCTGCGAAAAGAGCGCGAGCGAGTGCCGCCGCTGCGAACTGTTTAAGGACGTGGAAGCCTGCTATCCCTACGAGCTGACCAAGCCCGGCAGCGCCCTGTGCCCCCTCGCGGGCGCGACCAAACTGTGACGAAGGAAGAAAAAGCGATGTACGAACAAGTGCCTGAGGAACTGAAGCGCCTTAACCAGTGGGTATGCGTCTACAAAGGCGACAAAGCCCCTCAGAAGGCGTTTGAGCGCGGGGCGGCATCCTCCGCCGACCCGGCGACCTGGAGCGATTTTGAGACCGCCTGCGCCGCCGTGGAGGAGGGCTATTACGACGACATCGGTTTCGTGTTTGCGCGGGGCGGCGGGCTCGTGGGCATCGACATCGATCTGGGTTTCGGCGGTGACGGCCTGCCCACGCCCATGGCCGTAGACATCCTGCGAAGATGCGCGAGTTATACGGAACTTAGCCGCAGCGGGCGCGGCTACCACGTCTTTTTGAAGGGCGACCTGCCCTTTGACGGGCGCAACGGCGGCATGGGCGTTGAAATCTACAGTGCGCGGCGTTATTTCATCGTTACGGGCAGGCGCGTGGTCTATCCGGACATCGCGGTCAACCCCGAGGCGATCGAATACGTTTTAAACACGTACATTCCCGCGAGCGCCCCCGCCAAAGACGAGGGCGGGCGCGAAAAGGGCAAGCCCCTGATCTACGCGCCCCGCTACAAAAAACCCGCGCCGTGCGGGCGCGTGGACCTTACGCCCGATTATCCGAGCATACAGACGGGTCTGCGCCACATCAGCATGGTTTCCCTGGCGGGGAGCCTGCGCGCGGCGGGTCTTGGCGCAAAGCGCATTTGCGAAGAACTGCTGCGCGCAAACGAGATCGCCTGCAAGCCGCCCCTGCCGGCGCAGGAAATACGCCAGATCGCAAAGAGCATACAAAAATACGAGAAATGAGGTGCCGACATGGCAGAAATTGTTTTGAAATCCGTCGAAGTGTCCAACGCCGTGCAGACCATATGCGACCGTCCGGGCGCAAGCGTGCGCGAACTGATGGACACGCTGAAAATAAGCTACGAGGAATGGTCCTATCTGTCCTTTGCGGCGCTGCCCGCGATACGCTATCGCGGCGAAGCCCGCTTTAACCGCCACATGTTGGAGGATCTGATAACCAAAATACAAGTCGTCATCCGGCAAATACGCGAAGAAAAGAGCCTGACCGACGCGGGCAGGATCGCCTCGGCACTTAACCGCGTCGTCAACGAATGCCGCCTGAAAATTCTAAGGGCAGAAAGCGAGAGGGAAGACCAATGAAGGGCATCATCGAAAAGGTATTGCACGGGGGGCAGAACCATTTAAAAAGCGCCGTATTCATCTGCGGCGACGACGGCAACACGTACTTCGGTATGCCGATTGACTTCCTGCATAAAGGCAAGCACTACACAAAGGGCAGGACGGTCACGTTTGACGTTATGAAGGACGAGATTCATTCGCACGACAGGGCGGTAAACATCGACGTCGAGATACCGCCTACCGCGGAAAAGCCACAGCCTGAGCTTGTGAGTTTGCGGCATTTGCAGGACGGCGCCTTCGTGAAGCGCACGCGCTGGTGGGACGGCGAGATGCACAGCTACCTTATCAAGGACGGCAAACTGATCATCCACGCCCTGTCGCAGTACGAAAAAGACATGATCTGGATCTATCGCAGGGGGCCGAGCGGATATGACGAATGAAGATGCGTATTATGACGCTTTGCTTAACAAGGTTCAGGCGCGGTACGACCGCGAAAGCGAGCTTAGCGACCACGCTTCCTATCTCGAAGAAATCCGAAGCGCGATAGACAGCCTGATCGACGCGATTAGTCAGTACGATAAAAGCGAGTACAAGGGCGAGCGTTTCAGCGCGCTGGACGTGGAAGAGCTGAAAAACGCGGCGTGGGAGTGCGAGCGTGAGCTAAACGCGCTTTGGGACGACAAGGGGGAAGAATAAGATGACGAAGGCTGAAAATGTGATAAAGGCATTACAGCTATGCAGATACGACCCGGACCCGGGCCAGGAGTGCAAGTTCCTCGTAAGCTGTGACATATGCCCCTACTGGCATGACGAACATGGGTGCAGGTGGACAGACCTGCTGAATGACGCGCTGGAACTGCTGAAAGCCAATTATAAATCGCGAGAATCACGTAAAATGCTCCCATGCAAATGCGGATGCAAGATTCGTGCGCACTGGTTCAGTGGTTCCAGTGATAAGCCGGAAGGGCTGAAATGTATGAAATGCGGTTTTACGGTTTGGGGTAAAGACGGCATGGATGTCATTAGAAAATGGAACGAGGCGGTGAAGCAGAATGACGAAGATTGAAAAAGTGATTGCGGGATTGCAACGGTGCTGCATAGATGAATGCACACAAGGAAGTAAATGCCCGTACTATAGCGAAAAAGGCTGCCTAACTACATTGTTATATGACGCGCTGGTGCTGCTGAAAGAGCGGGAGCCTGTAAAGCCAAAGGAAGTCAAACTATGGTATACCGAATATGCTTGTGGCTATTGCGATTATAAATCTGTTGGGAGAAAAGACGGCTATAAAATGCGTTTTTGCCCGTGTTGCGGAAGGGCGGTGAAATGGAATGACTGATAGGGACTTAATCAAAGCCGAGTTGCAAAACCTGCAAAAAATCCTCGAAGCTAAAGCCGATATGTGCATTGGTGCTGGGAAGATGAAGCTGCTGTCGTTTGCGAATGCTTGCAGCGGCGCATTAGAACTGCTGAAAGAGGATGAACGCAGATTGCAGGAATTTAATCGTAATTGTTATATGTCAGACGATCTACCGCCAATAGGTGGGTTTCATGATGGCTCCTGTGGAGAAGACGACTTATATGATACACCAATAGGTGGGTTTCATGATTGAAAAAGGAGGATAAAACATGAAAAAGACACTTGTGATCGCGCTGGCGCTGATCCTGATCGTGGTACTGGCAGGGTGCGGAATGAAAGAGGAAAGCTCCGATGAGGATATCGATACAGGCTTTCGCACGCTTGAATACTTCGACGGCACGAATAATTATGTGGCTTACGACAAAACCACGGGCGTGATGTATTTTGTCAACTTTCGCGGCGGCGTCACGCCGATCATCAACGCGGACGGCTCGCCGAGGATATGGGAGGGCCACAGCAAATGAAATTCGTATTTGACATTGACGAACAGCGCATTAACGAGGCTATCGTCAAGACGATGGTCGAAGAGACAGTAGAGCAGATCGAAAGAGGAATGTTTGGCGAAAACGGTTACGGACAGTTGCGCAAGCTGTACAAGGAGAACGTGCAAACCGAAGTGCGAGCGATGATAAAGGCGCACGAAACGGAGATCGTCGATAAGGCGATCACGGAAGCGGGCGCAATCGTCGCACGGAAAGCGTGGGCGATTAAGGCAGGCGAGATCGTATGAGGTACATAGCTGTTTTTGACATTCCTGACGGCTACGGCATGGGCTGCGCTCTTTGCAAAATCGCGCCAAAGGGAAAAGAAGTCTATGAGGACAAGGACTTTGAAAACGCCTATGCGGAGATAGAGCCGCTGACGGAAGAAAAGGAAAAAGCGTTTGAAGCTTTTAACACCATTACAAGGCTGATTTGGGACTTGGGGCTGGCTAATGCGTATGATATGCCGAGCTTTTGGACGCGCTCGAAGGATTACATAGTCATACCGACACAGTATCACAAAGGCTATATGCAAGCCTTGAATGACGTTGAGAGCGCGATACGGAAGCAGTTTGGATTTGCCGAAAGAGAAGGGAATGTTATCGACCACATATTTGGACTTAATGAACTGAGAGCGGAAAAGGAGGGAGCAGAATGAAGTTATTGAGGGTGCTTTGGTTTCGGCATAAGCATAGACAATTCTGCAAATTGAACGGTTACTACTGCCCCGATTGTATATACCACAATTTTGTGTGGGATGGAATAATCTTTCGCGGCAATCAATGCCAGTTTGGACGAAAGAAGGAGGACGAAGCATGACCCTTGGCAGTTTATTTGACGGGTCCGGCGGGTTTCCGCTTGCGGGAGTGATAAACGGCATAACTCCTGTATGGTCGAGCGAGATCGAGCCTTTTCCGCTGCGCGTGACGGCCGCGCGGTTTCCGCAAGTTGAGCAGCTTGGAGACGTGACGAAAATCGACGGGGCGAAGATCAAACCCGTGGACATTATCACGTTTGGCAGTCCGTGCCAGGATTTGAGCGTCGCGGGCAAGCAGGCGGGAATTCACGAAGGGCAGCGTTCAAGCTTGTTTTTTGAAGCAATCAGAATCATAAAGGAGATGCGAAATGCAACCGATACAGGGACAGATCAGTGTATTCGACCTCGATTTGCAGTGTGGGAAAACGTGCCCGGCGCGTTCAGCAGCAACAAAGGGTCAGACTTCCGAGCGGTGCTCGAAGCGTTCTGCCGTGTCAAAGACCCGGACGCTGTTATACCTGAACCTAAAGGGGGGCGTTGGACTAACGCCGGATGCGTCGTGGGAAGCGGTTACAGCGTTGCCTGGCGCGTCTATGACGCACAATACTGGGGAGTACCCCAACGTCGCAAGAGAATCTACCTTATCGCAGATTTTGGAAGCGAACGCGCCGGAGAAATATTATTTGAGCGCGAAAGCGTGTCAGGGGATATTGCGCAGAGCGGAGAAGCGCGGCAAGGAACTGCCGCCGATGCTGAGGGAAGCGCTGGAGGAAGTAGTCTCTTTGAGCCAATGAGCCTGATGGAAGAAAACTGGGCGGCGCAGGACGTGAAGAACGCGCTGCGGGCAAACGCTTCAAAGTCCGGGCATTGCATCGTCCGACCGGCAGTGGTATATCCCGATAAAGCACGGTCATTGTGCGCAAGATACGACAGTTCCCCTTGCGTTGATAGAGGGCAGGAAACAGTGGTTTACCGACAGACAGGCTTTGCGGATTATGACGAGGGTTGCGGCACGCTCCGAGCCAGCGGCGGTGACTTAGGTGGGGGTACAGAGAGCATAGTGGTAACGGAAAGGACAAACGATGAATGATATATCCAAAGATCGTGGGAGCGCTGACCGCGCGGATGAGCCGAGGCTTGAACGGACAGGACACGGGGTTACTCATTGTTACTGGTACACCAAATTCGGCTGTTACACTGAGGGGGGGCGCTCCCAAACGATCAGTGCCAGAGGCTATAAAAGCGCGGAGGGAATTATGGTAACACAGACAAAACGCAAGTACATCGTGCGCAGGCTCACGCCGCTTGAATGCTGCCGCTTACAGGGTTTTCCCGATTGGTGGACGGACGGTATGGAGGGCAGCGACAGTGCCAAATACAAGATGTGGGGTAACGGTATCGCGCTACCGTGCGCGGTGGACGTGCTCGGCAGGATAAAGAAAGAGGTGAGCGAATGAGCTATAAAAGCCCGATAGAAATCATTTGCGGCGATATGACCCATAAGCTTGAAAATGAAGTGTTTACGGTTGTGCAGAATATCGGTATTAACATAGACAAGGACGAGCTTATAAAGGCATTGCAGTATGATCGAAACCAGTACGAAAAAGGCTATGCGGATGCCATGATGAACGCCGTGCCCGTGAATCATGGGCGGTGGGAAGAAGAGACAGTAAGCAGCATCGAAGAAAATGCGTGCATCCAAGATTGGCAGAGTGCAAGATGCAGTGTATGCAAGCAATACTTGACAACGCCGTCTATGTATTATTTCACGCATTACGATTACTGTCCGAATTGCGGCGCGAAGATGGACGGAAAGAAGGTGGACGAATGAACGTTATCTATGGAATGACCCTAAACAGCCCTATGACGCGCGAAGATTGGGCGAAGATTACGGACGCAAACATGGAGCATACACAGTCGGTAACGTTTCAGACAGAAGGCGGCAAGAAGGTCGAGTTTGTCAAGGTGGTGCGCTGCAAGGACTGCAAGCACTGCGTCTCGAACTCCTATCCCGGTTACTTCTACTGCGACGCATGGGGCATGGACTTAAACGCGAACGAATACCCGCCTGATATGTTCTTTTGTGCGGGCGGAGAGAGGTGAGCGAATTATGACCAACATATCATCCCTTGTAAACGAGCACGTATCCCTTACGAACCGCGTGCGCAACCTGACGCTGTACTTAAACTATATCGAAGCCAAGTATCCCGCTTTACTAAACGAGCTGGACGACGTCTTCGACGGCCTGCCGGGCTACGCGCCCGAGGAACCTTTGCCCCGCGCCTGCGCCGCGGACGTGAGCGGCCTTGTGAGCATATTCGAAAACCTGGTGCAAAGCGGCGCAAGGAGCATCCTCGCGCGTTACGACCCCGTCGAGCGCCGCTATCGCGTCACATGGACGGGCGAGGAGGAGATGACGCCGTGAGCGAAGAACTGTTTGAACTCAGAAACGGGCGCACGATTCTTTCCGAGGACGCCAGCGAAAAGATGTACCTCATCAAGCAGGCGCGCCCCGAAGCCCGCTCCGACGACTCCACGGGCTACGAGTGGGCGGACATGGGCATGGCCGAGCTTTTCGGCGAAATCTACCGCAGGGAGGCGCGCTACTGCACCGAGCATAAATGCTGGTACGTCTACGCTTCCGGCGCGTGGCGGCGCGACGTGGGCGGCCTGCGCGTGGCGGAAAAGGTCAAGGACTTCGTGCGACTGATGCTGTTGTACTGCGGCGAGATCGAGGACGACGACACGCGCAAAAACTACACCGCCTTCGTCAACCGCATGGGCGACCAGCGCGTGCGCGGCCGCCTGATCAAAGACGCGGAGAGCACCATGCTTATCAACGCCGCCCAATTCGACGCAAACCCCTATCTGATCAACTGCTTAAACGGCACCTATAACTTAAAAGACCTCAGCTTTTCCCCGCCCCGACCCGACGACTTTCTCTCCATGCAGACCGCCTTTAGCCACACCGTGCGCAGAGACGTGCGCTGCGACAGGTGGGAGCGCTTTATCGACGAGGTCTGCGAGGGCGACAAGGACAAGAGCGACTTTTTGCAGCGCGCCCTGGGATACTCGATCATCGGCAAATCCAACGAAGCCTGTATGTTCATCCTCCACGGCAAGACCACCCGCAACGGCAAAAGCACCCTGCTCGGCGCCATCGAGCGCATGATGGGCGACTATTCCTGCACCGCGCCCGTGGGTCTGATCTGCAAAAACCGCTCCGACTCCGAAAGCGCGGAAGCCGCCTCCCCGCTGCTGGCAAGCCTGAAAGGCAAGCGCTTCGTCACCCTCTCCGAGTCCAACGACTACGGCAAGCTCGACGAGGAAAAAATCAAGCTCTATACCGGCGGCGAAGCCGTGACCGCCCGCGCCCTCTACGAAAAGCCCGTCGCCTTCGTGCCCCAGTTTACGCTCTGGCTCAGTTGCAACGACCTGCCCGCCGTGCGCGACCGCAGCCTCTTCGCTTCCGAGCGCGTGCGCGTCGTCGAGTTTAACCGCCACTTCTCCCAGCAGGAGCAGGATAAAAACCTATCCGAGGTCTTCGATGACGACCGCAACCGCTCCGGCATCTTTATGTGGCTCGTGCGCGGGTATATCGAATATACCCGCCGCGGCCTTGATGTCCCCGAACGCCTCCTGCTGCCCGTGCGCCGCTATGAAAAGGATAACGACATCGTGGGGCTTTTCCTCGACGCCTGCTGCGAGGCGGACGACGACGCAAAGATGAAGCGCGGCGATCTTTACAAGAAATACAAAAACTGGACGCACCGCGAAGGCTATCTGTATATGAGCGCCTTCCGCTTTTACGGCGAGGTCGAACGCCATACCGAACTGTGCCGCGCGAAGGTCACGGTGCACGGCGAACCGTATTACAAGGGCTTGAAAATGCGAGAAATCAGCGTTTTATAAAAACTTAATGAATTATGTGTTAAGCGCTGCCCCAAAATGAGGGAAAAGGGTGTGGAATTTCACCATTTTCGTATAACTTTTCTATAATACGCGCGTATATAGAAAAAGTTATACGGAAAAGCCGATTTTTCACACCCACGCACACCCGCAACCGTGAAAGGAGTTTTGCAAACATGAATCAATCCAAGGAGACTGCTTTGAACAAGGAGACTGCCTCGCGCAAGGAGACTGCCATGGCAAAAGTGCCCAAGGCCATCTATCATAATAACGTATATCAGTCCGTGGGGCTCGATACCGACGAAGGCGAGGAAATGAACGCCAATACCAAGATCATCAAAAAGAACCTCGAAATCTTTAATCTGCCCGAAATCGATATGAGCGACCCCCGAGCCGTGGACGCGAGAATAAAGCAGTATTTCGAGATCGAGGCGAAGTGGGGCTTTAAGCCGACCGTGGCGGGACTGGGCAACGCGCTCAATTTTACGCCCCGTCAGCGACTTTGGGAAATACGCATGGGGAAGGACAGAAGGGGCTCCATGCCCTACGGTTTACCGCCCGAGGTGTCGGACATCATTAAAAGAGCGTACAAGTTAATGGAGCAAAACTGGGAAGATTATATGCAAAATGGCAAGATCAACCCCGTCGCCGGCATCTTCCTGGGCAAGAACAATTACGGCTATCAGGACAAGACGGAATACGTGCTGACGCCGAACCAGCAGACGGCCGGCGACTTATCGGAGAAGCAACTCTTAGAGCGCTACGGCATCGACTCCGACTCCGAAACCGAAGCCGAGTAATCGACTTTCGACTTTCGACTTTCGACTTTCGACTTTCGACTCTGACCCCCTACATAGGGGGTCAAGCCCCACAGGCGGCCACAGAGCGCACAGGCGGCCACAGAGCCCCACAGAGCCCCACAGAGCGCACAGGCGGCCACAGAGCCCCACAGAGCGCACAGGCGGCCACAGAGCCCCACAGAGCGCACAGGCGGCCACAGAGCCCCACAGAGCGCACAGGCGGCCACAGAGCGCACAGGCGGCCACAGAGCTCCACAGGCAGCCACAGAGCTCCACAGAGCCCACAGGCAGCCACAGAGCCCCACAGGCAGCCACAGAGCTCCACAGAGCCCACAGGCAGCCACAGAGCCCCACAGAGCCCACAGGCAGCCACAGAGCCCACAGGCAGCCACAGAGCCCCACAGAGCCCCACAGAGCGCACAGGCGGCCACAGAGCCCACAGAGCCCCACAGGCGGCCACAGAGCCCACAGAGCCCCACAGGCGGCCACAGAGCCCACAGGCGGCCACAGAGCCCCACAGAGCCCCACAGCGCCCACAGAGCGCCCACAGGCAGCCACAGAGCCCCACAGCGCCCACAGAGCGCCCACAGGCAGCCACAGCGCCGGCATAAAATAAAGCGGATCCGTTATAGGATCCGCTTTACCGGTTAATTCTGAATTTTGATTAGGTAATACAGAATGACGAGAGGTAAAAGGATTATTGAAATCAGTGTCAGCATTTTAAGCCTCCTTAAATTTTTATTTTACAGTACAGTTTTTAAAACATTCAATAGCACGGCCTAATAATTCAATGTCGGTTTTAAGACGGGCTATATCATTCGGATAACAGGGTTTCGAATTTTGACAAATTTCAAGTAAATCTCGTTTGTCAATTTGCCTTGAATATAGGGCCGTTAGTGCCGTGTTATATTTATGCAAGTTATTAAATTCAATGCAATATGTCATGATTTTAAGCCTCCTTATTTGTCAAATGGTTTTATAGCTGCAATTGCGTGTATATGATATATTATCAATTAACTGTAATTCGGCCTCCTCCGGATTTATGCAAGCCTGTTCACAAATAATACTTTTATAGTCTTCGTCGTGCCTTATTTCATGATCGGCTACATAATAGCCGCAAATCGTGTCAAGCTCTGTATCGCCGTTATATTCTGTTATGGAAAATTCTTTATAACATCCTAAATAAATTTCGCCGATTGTTTCAATGCTGTTTTCGCTGTAATTGTTTTTACAGTAAATCACATATACAATATCACCTTGACAATAGCCGCGAATTGTTTTCACGTCCCACGGTTTGAGTGTTATAATGCTCATGTATGCGGCTATGCTTTCCGGATCAATGGGATGCCATGTGCAATTGTTTATCCATTGTTTGAGCTTGTGACACAACGTTGGATTATATTTTAATCCTGCATCCACGATAGCATCCTTGTATGTGGTATAATACGAATTGCATTTGTTTTCAACGTCCTCGAACAGATCTATTAAAGTGTTAATTTGCTTTGTTATTCGCTTGAATTCGTCGGAGTTAATGCCGGACGAATAGCCGCAATAACGTTCATGTGTCAAGAGGAATAACGTGTTGTTATAGTCGCCTCCTTTTTCATTAAAACCGTCATCGTCGAAATAGTCAAGTGGATTCATGCCTTCGGGATCAATTTCTTTAATAATATACTTTTTCATTTTTTTATGCCTCCTCAATCACGTCGTAAATTATCAATGCACTGTATTTGGTAAAGTCGTTATTGTCTTTTGCGGTCCTCCAGGCTTGCAACGCCTCCGGCAGCGTTTTTCGGCGAAACATTTTGTATATTGGATTCCCTATAGGATTAAAATTGTTATCCTGCCGGAATTGATATGATTTGATCGTGTACATTGTTTATTCCTCCTTTTGTTTATCATAGTTAATTAGTAATTCATTCCATAATTGTTTATAATGTTTATAGTCGATTAGTTGGTATTCATAAAAGTATTCAAGCGCGGAGCACAGATTCCAATAATCCCCATTAGCTACAATCTTTTTTGCTGCCTCTTTAATCGTGTTAATATTCATTGTTATTCCTCCTTAAAACGGTAAATATTCAATATTGGCAAATTCTTCAATTTCTGTTGTCAAGTCTTCCGGAGTTTTGCATATACGATCAAACCAGGCTCCGAAATGATGTCTTAAATAGTTTTTAAAGTTATCAAGGCCGTCGGGATTATTTGCTAACTTGACAATAGCCGCGCAAATACGCTGTGCTAATTCTTCTTGTGTCGGAACATTGTAATTAGTCATTGTTTTAAGCCTCCTCCTCGTCAGTGCGTAAATGTTCAAATTCATCATAAAAAGAGTTTAGGATGTCGTTGCTTGCTTTATCCGGCACAAAATAACAAGCGTATGTTGACGAATTGCTATTTAAGTACTGTTCGAATATAAAAGCTGTGCCGCGCTTGCATGCTATTATCATATTATCTAATAGTGATCCTTCACAACAGTCTATGCATTCTCCGTGATTTTGTTTTATCCAGGTGTTTAACTGTTTGATACGAAATGCACTGTATGCCGGTTTGCCGGTTTTCGTTTCGGAATAGCGATTTACTAAATAATTCTTAACCGGTACCGTATTATATGAATGTTTCATTTACTCCGCCTCCTCATATACGTCAAACAGATCTGACAAATCTGAATTTTCGTCTATTGCGTCAATATAATGTCGGTTTTTGTCCATAGCCTCAACGGCATATGCGTCAAGATGATCGGAATAATCTTTATAATTAGTACTGGATAAATTCCCATATCCGTTGAATCTGAAATAGTCACGATTCGGATTGAATGACATATAATGCTTTTCATTGTATTTATCAACAATGCAATCATCTTCGTCGTTTCCGAAATAAGCCCTGTTCAGTAATTCAAGCGGATCATATCCGGAAAGCAATTCCGGTAAATCATTCATGTCGTAATATCGATCATCGCCTAAATAACCATCATATGAGTCTAATTGTTCGATACATTCATTAAATGTATCTGTGTTATTCTTGAAATATTCAAGAATGTTGTCGATTGCCTGTTCGCGCGTCATGTGTAAAACCTCCTCCTCATGATCCTGGTAGGTAGTGCTTGCAATGGTAGTGTTGTCGGTTTGAATGTTCATGATATAACCTCCTCAACTGGTTTGTCGTGCGCTGTTCTTGTTTACGTGTACATAATAACATGATTAACCGTAAATGTCAATAGGATATTCAAGATTATACGTAAATTTACGGTTAAATGAGATTATGAATAATCATGTACAAATAAGCTGCACACAGAGCGCACAGAGCCCCACAGGCGGCCACAGAGCCCCACAGAGCCCCACAGAGCCCACAGGCGGCCACAGGCGG
>Ga0310691_10000965_pt1 | contig 48049 bp, 38 predicted proteins | sample 176DNAGHGlowgp2_FD_203887 | JGI IMG/M metagenome (GOLD analysis project Ga0310691, IMG submission 203887) | Sheep rumen microbial communities from Palmerston North, Manawatu-Wanganui, New Zealand - 1766 DNA GHGlow gp2 (v2) (version 2) | ecosystem: Host-associated > Mammals > Digestive system >... | reverse complement strand
ATTTTGGACAAGACTCTGATTCGTCTTCAGAAGACTTAGGTAGAAAGGGACTCCGCCAAAGAGCATGTAACACTGTGCTATCTGGTATCGGTCCCATTTGCAGTGATGAGAGCGCAGGTATTCTTCAGTCTCTTTAAGGTTGAAGGGACGTAGATAGATGTTTGCAGTGATACGGGCGTGAAGACCACCTTGATTTTCAATCAGCTTGTCAACCATCCACGACGTAGCCGAACCAGAACCCACAAAGAGAATATCGTTCCGACGATTTGCCCACCCGTTCCAAAAGTTCTCCAAGGCTTCAACAAAGTCTGACTTTTGTGTGTCTATCCAAGGCATTTCATCGAAGAACACAACCTTTTTCCTGTTAGCTGGAAGATTGCCAAGATGTTCCTCCAGCGCATCAAAGGCATCAAACCAGTCGGCATACTTTGGTACAGTCTTTAAACCTGCATACTGTTTCATGGCTTTTCCAAAATTACGCAGTTGAACCCTTTGCGTGGAACGATGCGAGCCCACGAAACTGAAATCATAATTCATCTTGAAGTACTGGTCTATGAGGAAGGTCTTTCCCACGCGCCTTCTTCCATAAACGATAACAAATTCCGAACGGTCTGACTCCATGCAGTCCCGTAGCATAGAGCACTCTCGGTCTCTCGCAATAAGCTTCTGTTCCATATTAATAATCTTTTATTTGCTGGCAAAGGTACAAACAATTATTGAGAAAATCTCACTATTTGGCACATTTCTGCCCCAAAACACAAAATTAATTTCATTATTGGGGCAAAATGGAGTTAAATGAAGGAGTATGGGGATTGACATATTGACGTTATCTGAAGCTGATGAGTTATGAATCATGGTGAAACTTGCACAAATAACACGTTTTTGAGGTTTACAAAGGTTAAATACGTTAAATCTTCATCCTTTTTGTCCTTCACAGAATCCACGTCGACATTTTTCTACTGTTTAACACACAAGTCGTTGATATAAAACGACTTGCAAATTCCAGTATTGTAGTTCTTTGGCCTCTTTCAATATTCCAGAAGGATCTAGGGGTATAGAAAAAGCCGCTTTTGCTGGTTGTAGCAATCTGAAGACGGTGGTTATACCCGAAAGTGTCATCTACATTGAATGGTTTGGATTCTCTGGCTGTACTGGCCTGAGTTCTATAGTATGTAATGCAAAAAATCCACCTTCCGTCGGTCAGTTTGGCTTTGACGGAGTTGACAAGCAAAACTGCAAGCTATATGTTCCTAAAGGCTGTGAAGAGGCTTACAGAAATGCTGAAGAATGGCAGAACTTCAATATCATAGAAAAGGGGACAGGAATTGGTGAAGTGAAAAGTGAAGACCCCCTAACCCTCTTTAGAGGGAATGAAAAATGTGAAGATGCAGTTTATGACCTCTCTGGGCGCAAGGTTAATTTTCAATTTTCAACTTTCAACTCTCAATTCAGGAAGAAGGGCATTTACATTCAGAATGGGAAAAAGGTTCTTTTTTAGACCTTAGACTTTAGGCTTTAGCCTTCGCTAACCGCTAACCGAAACTTTCAATTTTCAATTGCCTCTTCGTTGACTTTTCCCTTTGGGCCATCGAGCTAAACCTTCTCGCGTTCCGCTCGCGACCCCTTCGGTGTTCTCAATTTTAATTCGAAGAGTCTGATGTATGATGGCATTTAGGGTTCATGGTTCAAGATTAATGGTTCAGGGTTAAGGATGGATGATGTATGATGTATGAAGGCTGAATTATAGAATTTTTGTTGTCTGATAATTTGGAGGTTTTAATTAAAGTGAGTACATTTGTGAACTGAAAATACAAAATAATGGTCTTATGAGTTCACAAAATAATCCGTTGCTGGCTATTTTAAATAGCCGACGTACAGTATTTACTCTTCAGGCGTTGATTATGTTAACAGGGCAGAAGAGTAGTAAGCTGACTAAGTCGTTGCACTACTTCGCAAGCATTGGAAAGATACAGAATCCTCGCAGAGGTATCTATACTAAGGATGGATATGATGTTGAGGAGATGGCATGCAGTCTGTTCAGGCCATCGTATATCTCGATGGAGTATGTCCTGCAACGGGCTGGGGTTGTTTTTCAGTGGGATGATTCAATTACTTGCATCAGCTATCTGACGCGCACAGTTGAAATCGACAGCAAAAATTATCTGTTCCGAAAAATAAAACCGGAAATATGGATTGGAATGGATGGCATTGAGCAACACGACAATATTGCAATTGCTTCGCCTGAGCGTGCATTTCTGGACATGGTGTATCTGAGTGCAGGCAACTGTTATTTTGATAATTTACGCCCACTTTCCGTAAGACGTATTCGCCAAATACTGCCGCTTTATCATTCTTCCAGACTGAACGAACGTGTGGACTACTTGCTGAATAATAAAATATAAAATCCTATGGATAAACAAAAACACAAACTATATATGGCTCAGATTCTGAGCTTGATATTCAAGGATAAGGAATTAAGCAATGTCTTGGGTTTTAAGGGGGGGACGGCTCTGATGTTCTTTCATAATCTTCCAAGATTTTCAACAGACTTGGATTTTAATCTTCTGGATGTAAATATGCAGGATATGGTTTATGAAAAGGTGCGGAAGATTATAATGCGTTTTGGTACTATTGACGATGAGGCAAAGAAACTTTATGGTCCGATTCTGGTACTTAATTACGGTAAGGGTGAAAGAATGTTGAAAGTTGAAATCTCAAACCGTCAGTATGACAATCATTATGAAACTTTTACCTTGGCCGGTACTGATATAAGAGTATTAAGCGTTCCTGATATGTTTGCTCATAAATTGTGTGCTATGGGCGAAAGGCTATCACCCCGTGATGTGTTTGACGTTTGGTTCTTCCTTCAAAAGCTCCATGCCAGTATCAATGAAAATATAATCAGAGAACGAACAGGAAAAGATGTTGCAGAATATTCTGAATGGTGTAGTGGAAGAGTGCGAGAAGCTAGTCCCAAACTGTTGATGCAAGGACTTGGGGAAGTTATTGATGACAGTAGAGCAAAGAATTTTGTTAAAACAAGATTGATAGAGGAAACTGCGCAAGCATTGGAACTCTTTGCTTCATTTCCCTTGATCAAGTAATTGGCAAACAGGTGACACGGGAACAGGTGAAACAATGTCTGATGGCTGAAGTATGATGGCTGAGGGATGAGGGATGATGTAAGATGTAAGATGTAAGAAGGAAGATGTAAGATGTAAGATGTAAGATGTATGATGGCTGAGGTATGAGGGCACTTACGGTTAAGGGTTAGATATGTATGATGGCTGAGGGCTGATGTATGATGTCTGATGGCTGAGGGCTGAAAAAATCTTCACGAATTATTTGGATTATTCGAGATTTCCTTCTAATTTTGCCACCAAAAGAATAAACAATGATTAAGGCGTTATGGACATTTATCAGACTGACACCTACAAAAAGATACATTTTGCTGTAATGGCCATTGAGGCTAGTGCAAAGAAAGCGCATCTTTCTGGTAAGGAGATGCACGATCGCCTGAAGCGTCAAGGTTTAATTCGTAAACGCCTGTTCCGCCACTACGAGCAACTACATACACAAAGTCTTGAATGGGTGGCAGATGACACCATTGAAACACTTCATAATTGGGAACAGGAAGAAAAGGAGAGCGGAGCAGACCGTAATTGACAAATATCTGACGTTTGTTGAAAGCACAGTTTTAGATTCTGAGGAGGACGAACCATGAGAGATGCAGTACTTTGGAGGAAACAGAGCCATATCATTATGATGCTTGCCGAGGCACTCAAGGTTGATGCTGAGCAAGCATTAGACCTTTTCTATTCCACTAAGACCTATCAGCAATTGTCTAACCCCAAATACTGTTTGCAACTCATGAGTGACCAGTATATTGTTGACGATGTCTTAATGGAGTTGAGACACAAGTGATATGACACAAGGGCAGGAACCTGACATCAGCATGCCACGGGAACAGGTGAAACAATGTATGATGTCTGATGTATGATGGAAGATGGCATTTAGGGTTCATGGTTCAAGATTAATGGTTCAGGGTTAAGGATGGATGATGTATGAGGTCTAAAGTGACAGGAATTACGGAGTTACGAATTTACGGATTTATGAAAAAAATAATTCGCAGATTTGCTAATTATTGAAATAAATTCTTTACCTTTTCAAAAAGTTTAATTGCAAAAGTAAATGAATATAGAATTCGATGAGTAAGAAAAACATGACCCCATTTGTTGTCACACATCCTGGCGAGATGATAAAGGATGAATTGAAGGCGCGTAAAATGACGCAGAAGCAACTGGCAGAACAGACAGGAATTAAGGCTTCTGTACTGAGTGAAACAATAACTGGCAAACGTTCTGTTTCTCTGAACGTTGCTGTGGCATTAGAAAAAGCTTTAGATATCCCTGCTGATGTATGGATGAACTTGCAGACGCAGTACGACCTTGATACGGCTGATATTGCTAAACGTGATAATCAGCGTGAGACCGTTGCTGTTACCATTCCCGTTCGTGACCGTAACCTGCTACAAGAACTTGTACGCAAGTTCGGTTGGGCTTGCATGCTCTAAGTAACAGAGGTTCTGTCCCTTGTCACCTCAGATTGAATTTCAGTCCTACTGTAATCTGGACCCCACGATTCCACGTCTTGTCTGCGCTATCCACAATATTCAAAACCCCAAGGTTATAGCGTGCATCAATCACAATGCACTCATATTCGTACGAAAGACCGAAGGGAATGCACAAGTCAAACTTCTTGATATTGATTCCAAGGTCAGAAAGGCTTCCCGTTTTATCGTCGTAGTAACCAGCAGAGTAACCCGCCTTGACATTAACGCCTGGCTGGACACCAAGTTTCAGGGCAAGCCCCTTGGCTAAATAAATATTTGCAAGGACAGGAAAGTTGATATAATCTGTTTTTGCAGTCATTTTCAAACTATAGAACATGTCGCTGACCTCTCCGTTTTCGCCTTGTTGCGAATAAATGGCGCCTGCAGACAGGCTTAATCTTTCTTTTATTTGATACTCGAATTCAAGACCTGCAGCGAGGCCAATACGCGGCGAGGTCTTTGTACCCCAGTTTATTGATTGTGATTCGCCAAAATATGCAATGTTCAGACCCACCTTTGGCTTAATGCTAAACGTTCCGGCTTTAGGCTGTGCAAATGTCGCAACCGATAGCATCAAAACAGAAGCAAATAAAATAACATTCCTCATCTCTTTTACACATATTTATTTTACAATAATTTTTTTGCCGTCTTTTATGTACAATCCCTTGGCTGGTTTACCAGAGAGGCGGCGACCTTGAAGGTCGTAGATGGCTTTTACAGCCATTCTTATCATTAAGGGACAAAACTATTGTTTGTTTCCGCAATTGAACAAACTGTCGTTAATTACAAATTCGTAACCCTTGTATTCAACGTGTTTACTGAAAACTTTAACGACCTCCTCCGGCCCCTCCAGACAAACAGACTTCTCTGGCGTTTCGAATTTAAAGAACAAGATACACTTACTTAACTTCTTCACACTATTATTATAGGTAGCTTTGAAATACAAACGTAGAACAGAATCTTTTTCAATTTCGTAAGAAACAGTGTCTTTATACCATTTGTCATTTCCATCCATATTCAATGTCGCATAACTCATTCTAACAAGTGCAGGAGTCTCATTGTGGAAATCAACCGAATATGGTATTCCGCAACATGATCCAAGAATCAGCAATATTACTGCATAAAACAACTTACTAGAATTCTTCATAATACTTTGTTTTACGGTTTTTGGGAAGTTAAATTTCCTTTTCATAATGAACGCCATTTGATTATTTACCACCCAACAATACTAATTATCTTTATAACTAAACAAACTATCCGTAATTATGAATCTTCCTTCTTTGTTTATCACTTTTCGTACTTCTTTCGGTCCTTCAAAACACACAGATTGTGTGGGTGTTTCGAATTTGAAGAATTTGACACGCTTAACCAAACTCTGCCTCCGAAAACTTACATATCGCCATAATGACTCTGAATCTGGTGCAACAGTATCATAGACCAAAGAATTATACCCTTCATGCTTGTATTTCTCAGAAGAACTAATTATGACAGGTGTTGATGTCTGATTCTCAAAAGTAACCCATACAAAAAAATCACATGAGCAGAAGAACAAACATAACCCTCCCCCAAAAAGAAGTAAAACGATTCTTTTCATAACTAATGGATTTGTATTTTCCGCCGTAAATCTACAACTTTTATTTGATAATCTTATTCTCAGGAGCCCAAGAACTTTGACCTTTGGCTGTTGGCCATTGGCTTCGCTAACCGCTAACCACTAACCGCTAACCGTTAGGGACCCCTAACCTATAAACTTTACAAAGCAGACTTCTTCCATCACCTAACCACCCGTTTGACCCCATTCTGAATATACAAGCCCTTCTTTCTAAATTGAGAATTGAAAATTGAAAATTGAGAATTAATTTTTCTTCCACTGAGGTCATAGATGCTCCCCTCTCTCACGGGAGAGGGGTTGGGGGTGAGGCTTGTTCCATTGTCCAGAAGGACGAGTTCCCTCTTTTCTGTTATGCCCTTAGAGCCTCCTGGGTTGTATGGGTCGTCCCAGTTGACTATCAGGCAAGCACGTAAGGCTCCTACGATAGCTTTCCTCTGGTTGGAATCGTCAGCCTGACAGTCGGGCGTGGCGTCTACGATATCGATATAGAAACCGTCTTGGCAGCTCAGCTCTTCGTGGCAGTATGATCCGATGAACGAAGCGCCCTTCACTGATACGGTATCGCGAAGCAGACCATCCAAATCCAAAGTGCTCAAGTCGACGCTGAAATCTTCCTTCGGCACAATAATATAAGGTATTCTGGCCTTGGGAGAAAGTTCCTCCTCGAAAATAATCTTTCCTTTCTCGCATCTGTCGAGTCTATAATATCTACCCTTGCTGGCATCAGGTTCTGTAGGCAGAATAATGGTCGCCATCTGGTCCTTGGTAAAGGAAACGGAGTTTACATATTCCTCCAAAGGCAAGACTTCTCCTGAGTATATTTTCTTGTAGCGATCAATTAACGAAGCTGGTACATACACCTTAGTCTGTTGGTCCATGCCACTAAATAAGCCTCTTATCATGCAAGAGGATTCAAGAGCTCCTCTGATACACAACGAATTCATTTTGCACCCGTTAAATGCATCAGACCCGATATGATTGACACTCTCGGGTATATCCAATATCTGTAATGCAGAACAACCCATAAAAACAGACCTCTCGATTGTGGTTAAACTTTGAGGGAGATTTATAATGGTCAAACCGCTGCAATCTTTGAAAGTCTCGTCCATGATAACAGTTACACCTTCAGGAAGCGTAATATTATTCAAGCTGCTGCAACCCTCAAAAGCTTGGTTCATGATAAATGCAATACCTTTAGGTATTTCCACAGATTTTAGATTTTGACAATTCTTGAAGAGATACTGCTCCAATACCTCAAGCCTAGAAGGAAGTTTTACTTTTTCTAGACTTACGCTTCCCAAAAATGAGCCAGAATACAACTCTTTTACAGCATCTGGTATTGTCAGGTTCTTCAAATGCTGCAAGTAATTAAAGGCATTAGCGTATATATAGGTCACATTTTCAGGAACAGTATAGGATTCCCTTGGTGATGCTTCAGGATAACCTACGAGTCTTGTCTTATCCTTATTGAAAAGCACACCGTCAGCAGAACTGAATAACGGGCAGTCTTCTTCTACTTCGATCCATTCTAAAGATCTGCATGGGACAAAAGGATTGAAGAAAATGGAATTACTATCGTCGAAACTCATGCTGCAAATTGTCTTGGGGATTGTAACCTTGGTCATTTTATCTCCAAACGGATAAGTGTCCAAACACGTTACCTTATAAGTTTCTCCTTCAAAGGATACTTCTGATGGAATGCGAAACTCGCCTTCCCCCTGCCACTTTTTCAGCATTGCTTTATGCATGACTTTCAGTAAGTCGTAAGTCGCTCCATTAATATCTGCGGTTTCTATTTTGTATTCCAGAACTAATGGCTCTCCTTCCGTTAATTCAACAAATCCCTTGTACCACCAACATGAAAGGTAGAAACTGCTGATTTCCAAACCATGCACGGTGAACCAAACGTTATATGGCATCAAGCCCAACTTATTGTATTTATAAGGATCAGGAATAATGGGTTCAATATCAATAGATACAGAATCGGGGACCTCATTGCTACCGAAACTTATACTAGAGGCTATATCAAAGCCCGTAGTATATGGATTGTTTTCATAGTATAGCAACTTAACCAACAAATCGCTTCCTTCTTTTGTCAGAACAATAGTCAAAGGCTTCTGTGTCTGGTCTATTATTGGTTTGCAAATACTGTCCTGAATATCACTTATTGTCAGTTCCTGAGCACTAACACCATACTGTGCCTCCAAAGCCACAATATTTCCGAAATCCTTCCAAGGTTCAGTTGCTTTGTACTTCTCTATAGAACCTGCTGGAACATGAAGCGTTGCGGAAGCAATGGGGGTATCGAAGAATGCCTCTTTGGTAATTTTGGGAACACTATCTGCAAAACAATAAAAATCAGCCAAGTTGCTAAGCTCTGAGAAAACATAACCGTAGATGGATTTTATGCTCTTGGGAATGCTAATGGTGGACAGATTGTTGCTGTGAAAGAAGATAGACTGTTCAATGGACTTAACACCCTCTGAAAATACAACAGACGTCAGATTAGTACACCCAGAGAAAGTGTATTCACGGGCATTGGTCAAACTGCCGGGAATTGTTATGGAACTTAGGCTTGTACAGTCAGCAAACACAAATATGCCCATTCGCGTTAAACCTTCGGAAAGATTAACGGATGCCAGACTTTTGCAGCCATAAAAAGCAAAGTCTGCAATTTTTGTTATACTTTTGGGAATCGTGATGGATTCCAGGCTACTGCAATCTCTAAAGGCCACTTCTCCGATGTACATTACGCCTTCTGAGATTGTAACAGATCTCAGATTGCTGCAGTTACGAAATGATCTATCTCCAATTATAGTTACGCTACCTGGGATAGTGACAGAAGCCAGTCCGCTACAACTATTAAAAGCCTCACTGGTTATGGCGTAAGTCCCGTCTTTGATAGTAATGTCAGTTCCCTCGGGTAAAGCTCCTTTACATTTGTAGGCAATTCTGCCAGCATAAACCACTCCGTCAGGCTGGTTGTTATACCAAGCCGTATTACTGAAAGCATTATTTTCAATCCGGATAACACTATTAGGAATGGTGATATTGGCCAGATTGCTGCAACCGGAAAATGCCCCATAGCCGATGCTAATCACACTACTTGGAATAGTTACTGAGGTTAATTTCGTATTGTTTCCAAACGCACTACTTTCAATGCTGGTTACTGTGTATTTTTGTCCCTCGTAGTTTAGTTCTGATGGTATACTCAATTCGCCTTCCCACGCTTTCCCGTCTGACAATTTGGCTGAGTGCATCACCTTGTGTATCTTGTAATTCAGGCCGTTCACGCCAATGTCATCCCAGGAATTCTCTATAACTAATGGCTCACCATCGGTCAGGCTAACTACCCCCTCGCACCAATAGCAAGAAAAGTTAAAACTATTGGTTTCTAACCCATTTAGGGTGAAAGAAACGTCGTACGGACATACACAAGCCGCTCTGTCTAATCCCAGAATAGGATTTACACTGATAGACACCGTATAAGGTTCTCCGTTGCTACCACCACTCACATAAGGAATTACATCAAATCCCCAAATGCCACAATTGTCTATGTAGTTAAGCAGTTGAACTTTTAGGGTGTTACCTTCTTTGGTCAGGATAATCGATCTGTTTTCTTCATATTCGTCGTCATCACCAGCCCGATTCTCTCTTGTTTCACTCAGACATCCGCTATTCTGAATATCGCTTACTGTCAGTCCCTGAGCATTAACATTATATTGTGCTCCTATCAGGAACAAAAACAACATAAGGAATAGATATCTCTTCATAACCAATGGTTTTATATTTTTGCAAATCTACAACTTTTATTTGATAATCTTATTCTCAGGAGCCCAAGAACTTTGACCTTTGGCTGTTGGCCATTGGCTTCGCTAACCGCTAACCACTAACCGCTAACCGTTTGGGACCCCTAACCTATAAACTTTACAAAGCAGACTTCTTCCATCACCTAACCACCCGTTTGACCCCATTCTGAATATACAAGCCCTTCTTCCTAAATTGAGAATTGAAAGTTGAAAATTGAGAATTAATTTTTCTTCCACTGAGGTCATAGATGCTCCCCTCTCTCACGGGAGAGGGGTTGGGGGTGAGGCTTGTTCCATTGTCCAGAAGCACGATTTCCCTCTTTTCTGTTATGCCCTTAGAGCCTCCTGGGTTGTATGGATCGTCCCAGTTGACTATCAGGCAAGCACGTAAGGCTCCTACGATAGCTTTCCTCTGGTTGGAATCGTCAGCCTGACAGTCGGGCGTGGCGTCTATGATGTCGATGTAGAAACCGTCTTGGCAGCTCAGCTCTTCGTGGCTGTACGATCCGATGAACGAAGCGCCCTTCACCGATACGGTATCGCGAAGCAGGCCAACCAAATCCAATGTGTTCAGGTCGATGCAGAAATCCTCCTTCGGCACAATAATATAGGGTGTTCTGGCCTTGGGTGAAAGCTCCTCCTCGAATATAATCTTCCCTTTCTCGCATCTGTCGAGCCTATAGTACTTACCCTTGCTGGCATCAGGCTCTGTCGGCAGAATAATGGTCGCCATCTGGTCCTTGGTGTAGGAAACGGTCTCTTTTGCAGGCCAAACATCATACAGCACCTCGCCATTACGCTCGAAATGAACAAGCATGGAACGATAGTTACGTTCATCGCGTGTATAATCTTCTTTGAAGAGTGACCAAGCACGATACGGCTTAACTGGTCCGAATAGACATTCGCCGTCATTCCACGTTGTTACACCAATTCCCTGAATAATGCGCACGCCATTTATATCTGTATATTTCAGCTGTTTCACACCTCCAAACTCTCCTTCTTTTATTTCTTCAATTTTACCGAAGTCAAATGTACCTGGCGGATAAATAGCAGTAGTGTTGTTACTTAATATATCCACAAATTTTAATGTCATTCCCACTCTCCAATCAAAATAATATGCTTCGCCTGGCCAAGGAATGAGGTCGTCATCAACCGGAACGGGAACGGTTGCCAATATGCCCATATCATATCCATGGACTTTTCCTTCATAAATCAGAAGGGTGAGAGAGTCTGTCCACTCCGGACCATTGGTATATACACACTTAAATGGGGACTCCCAGTACTTATTCTCATGTTCTCCTTTCACATAGTACTCAATGGTTTCATAGTTCGGAACCCATTCATCACCCACTTTTGAATACCAACTGTCATACTTCAATGTGTCTAACCTTATCTCCGTCCACTTCGTTCCTTCTGGGTAATATTCGTTGCTCAACACCAATTGCTCACCTTCCGTCAGATTCACCTGACCTTTGAACCACCAGCAGTCAAAGTAGAAACTATCGGCCTCTACGCCATGTATGGTGAAAGATATGTTGTAAGGGCAAATACAATCTGCTTCATTTTCGCCAATGGATTTCACTTTAACCGAAACAGTGTAAGGGTCGCCATTATTGCTCTCGCTTACCGAAGGTGTTACTTCGAAATCTTCTGTAGCGCATTGGCTCCAATAATTGTGTAAGTTCACGGTCAGAATGTTACCTTCCTTAAGCAAGGAAATTGATTCTTTCGTTGAGTTGCTGCCGGCTCGCGTGTTATTCAGGCACCCACTGCTCTGAACATCAGATGCTGTTGCCACGATATTTCCGAAACCACTCCAAGGTTCAGTTGCTTTGAACTTATCAACAGAACCAGCAGGAACATGGAGGGTTGCGGAAGCAATGGGGGAATCATTAAACACATTAATTCCTGTTTCGGGGACATTCTCGGCATAGCAATAGACATCGGTCAGATTAGAACAACGATAGAATACCGCATTGCCAATATTAGTTACATTTTTGGGGATGATGACAGAGGTCAGTGACGTGTTGAATGCGAACGCAGGATAATTTATGCTCGTCAAGGTGAATGCCTGTCCTCCATAGTCAAGTTCTGAGGGTATGTTATATTCACCTTCAACATGTCTTCCGCTACTCAGGGTAGCTGTTTTCGTCTTATTATCAAGGGTGTAAGTCACCCCGTCTTTGCTTATGTTCCTGTTCTCCCATAGTTCTAAAGGCTCACCTTCTGTTAGGCTAACCATTCCTTTGTACCACCAGCATGAGAAGTAGAAACTGTTAGCTTCTATGCCGTGTACGTTGAAAGATACGTTAAACATAGTTATAATAGCTGCTATAGAATGATTGATGTAAGATACGCCGATAGAAACCGAACAGGGTTCACCATCGCTTCCACCGCTCATCTTGGGTGTAATTACAAACTCCTCAGTGTAAGGATGAGCTGAATAATTCATTAGTTGAACATTCAGCGCAGAACCTTCCTTAGTAAGAATAATCAGTGGGTGTTCATGATTGTACCCCTCATCGATGAACTCAATATCGGATACCGTCAGTTCCTGAGCGTTAACACCTGACAGTGCTCCTATCAGGAACAGAACAAGCAAAAGTATTATACCTCTTCTCATACGTAATATTAGTTTTGCGTTATTTCAAGTTTTTGTTGCAAAATTACTCCGTTTCTGTATTTACCTCCAATTTTCTCAGTCGAAAGTAAGAGATTATTTAACGATTATCTTTTTGCCGTCTTTTATGTACAATCCCTTCTTCCTAAATTGAGAATTGAAAGTTGAAAATTGAGAATTAATTTTTCTTCCACTCAGGTCGTAGATAGCTCCTCCCTCTCTCAGAGAGGGGTTGGGGGTGAGGCTTGTTCCATTGTCTTTCAGGACGAGTTCCCTCTTTCCTGTTATACCCTTAGAGCCTCCTGGGTTGTAAGGATCGTCCCAGTTGACTATCAGGCAAGCACGTAAGGCTCCTACGATAGCTTTCCTCTGGTTGGAATCGTCAGCCTGACAGTCGGGCGTGGCGTCTATGATGTCGATGTAGAAACCGTCTTGGCAGCTCAGCTCCTCGTGGCCGTATGATCCGATGAACGAAGCGCCCTTCACCGATACGGTATCACGAAGCAGGCCATCCAAATCCAAAGTGCTCAAGTCGATGCTGAAATCCTCCTTCGGCACAATAATATAAGGTGTTCTGGCCTTGGGTGAAAGCTCCTCCTCGAAAATAATCTTTCCTTTCTCGCATCTGTCGAGCCTATAGTATCTACCCTTGCTGGCATCAGGTTCTGTAGGCAGAATGATGGTCGCCATCTGGTCCTTAGAGTAGGATGCGACAACTTCAGGAGCAATTACTATATCTTCACCACTTTCCTTGCTCCTCATTATCACACGGTCTATGCACAGCGAATACAGGAAGCCTTGTTTGGCCATAACGCTCCTTGTGGCCACATCCAGAATCAATGTAGGATAGCTATAGCTTAGGTCCTTATAAGAATATGGGAACTCGAAATCCTCAAACACCATAAGGGTATCCACTCGGCTTCCGTCATACTCGATAATGTCGGACTTTTTGGTGGTGGCATCCTTCCCGTTTATGGTATTATTGTTATAACGAATTACACCAGTAAAGCACATCTTGTTGCAGGCCGAGGCAGAATCCACATAGGCCTGATTGTAGAAGCTGGCATCTGCGGCTTCGTCCTCGGCGATGTTTTTGTACCAATAGGGCACCATAACCACCATAATATCATACTTGCCGCTCATAACTTGAGTAGGCAGTTCCATTCCAGTCACGTTCGATGCACTTGGAATGTTACCCAGTAGCTTAATCTCTATGCGAGGAGGCGAAGACGGGCCAGGATTCTCCAGATAGAAGAAATCATTGCTGCTTACGCGTCCGTACTTGTTGGTAATAAAGGAAAAGGCATCATTATCAAAGGCTACGGATTTTGTGCCTGCGCCAACTCTATAATAACTAACTGTGTTTGATTTGTAATAGAACACATCAGAACCTATTTCCACCTCGATGTCAGGGTTATATAGTTCGCGGGGTATGGAGAATTCTCCAGTTTGTCCCTGTCCTATAAGCGTAATATATGCATTAAGGTCTGCCTCTATGTTCAAATCAGTAAGAGAGTCTGGGTTACTGATGTTGTTAAAGATTAAATACCCCTCATCACCCTTCAATTTGTCTTCATATCTATCGGCATATTTGTATAACGGTGCCAATTTTTGTTTGGCTTTATCCCAATTGTCGTTCATACCGGCATTTGCCATAAGCGGCATCATTACCATCAACATTGAAAGAAGTAATTCCTTTTTCATTTTCATAATATAGAATTTTTTGCGTTATTTCAAGTTTTTGCTGCAAAATTACTCTGTTTCTGTATTTGCTCCAAAAAAAACTGCTCCCAAGTAGTCCCAACTTTTTGTGATTTTTTCCTAAAACCAGAATAACATCTTATAACTAATTGTGTTTTAGCTTTTTAAGTGTAAAGCCGGATTTTGTATGTTAGATAGCATTTTTGGGACTACTTGGGACTGAATTTGTTTGTCTGAATGATAAAAAACCTCTAACTTTGCCGCGAGAAATAATACCGAAACATATAATTTATGTGGATTATGGGGAAAGGCAGATGGTTACTTGTGGTATTCTGCGTGCTGGCTTTGTTTTCTTGCAAAGAAGATAAAGGGGCACAACAGTTGTTGGAGAGCATAGAGCAAACGTGGCAGGAATGCGAGTTCTCTCTGCCAAAGGCTCGGTTGCGTGCCGAGGCACTGAGGGATTCAGTCGGGAAGTCCTCTGTCTATGTCCGGCAGAAGTATAATCTGCTGACCATCCGCTTGCGTGACAAAAACGATATGGTTCCATCGAATCCCGACTCTGCCCTGCAGACAATGGCCTATTTCGGAAAACAGAAGAACGCCATCGACAAAGAACGTGCCTGCTACTACCTGGGTAGTGCCTATCGCGACCTGAAAGATTATCCCAGAGCCGTTAACTGTTTCCTGGAAACTGTAGAGATAGCCAGCGGATGTAGGGATGCAGATACCCTTGTGTGGCAAAATGCTCTTTCCCAGTTACGAAACCTCTATATGCTGCAACTGAATTACGAGGATGAGTTGCATGCAGGGCTTCAGGCAGTAGAACTGGCCAGACAATCGGGTATAAAGCTAGGATGGTATCTGGTGGATGTTGCTGCCGCATACGAACATCTGGGCGACTCGCTGCTGTGTCTGCAATATTGCGATCAGGCTTTTCAGGCTTTCCAAAAGGAACAGTTTCCGCTAAAATACGGTAGCAGCTATGCCTATATGCTGACAATATATCTGAAATACAACTGTTACAAAAAGGTGGATGTTATGCTGCAACACCTAAGGCGACTCCCTGAAAACCAGCGACCCAACAACTACGAATTGTGTCTGGCCAAATACCATGAGTATGCAAATCAGACGGATTCGGCAATTTCCCACTATAAGACATATATAGATAAGGTAAAAACGCTATCCGGAAGGTACGAGGCATCTGCCGGACTTCAGCGTTGTTATTTGCAGCAGGGGAACTTCCACGATGCGGCTTTGTGGGGTTGCCGACTGTATGAAACCAATGATTCTATCATCGCCCAGCGGGCGTTTGAACAGACAAGAAGAGCCAAGGATGCCTATATCTACTACCGCGACAGAGAGAAAGAACGGTCTCTGATTCTGCGAGATGAACGTATCATATTCATCTCTGTAATAAGTGTCCTTACCCTGTTAAGTATTTTATTGGCGTTGTTGGCATATTATTACTTCAGAAGGAAGAAATTTGCGGAGGAGATATTCGGGAAAGACAAGTTGCTGGAGCAAAGGAAAATGATTAACAGGGAACTGACTCGCATCGCCCTGATGAACAATGCGACGACCAAGGCGGAAGATGTCATTGCACACTTCCACGATATTGCCGCAGGCAGGTCTGCTCTGAATGATGATTCGTGGGATGCACTTATGGTGGCAATAGAAACCCTGTACCCGGGATTCCTGGAAGCTGTGCAGGGACGAATGAACCGACAGATGCGCGAGCCGTTGCTCCGCACAATATGTCTGATGAAGATTGGCCTGAAACCAGTTCAGATAACAAAAGTTATGGACGCAAAGATGCAAACGGTTTGGAACCGCGTGAAACGTGCCGAGGAAATCTGCGGCGACTTGCTAAGCGTCTAAGGAGATTCTTCGTCACTTTTGTTACTATGTTGCCAAAATTAAAGAAAACCAGGAAAACCCGTTTCTGTTGCTCATGTTTTTCACCCATTGGTATTCAGTCCGTGAATCATCGAATCCAAGTTAACCTTACCTTCGCTGCTTCACGAACCGAATACAGCCTTACGGCTTGAGCAACAGAACCGAAAAACAGAGAATAAAGTTTACTGTTTACAGTTTACGGTTTACCGTTTCAGGTTTTGATGCTACGCATCGAGCCTGCTACGCCATGGCAAAGCCCAAACAAGCTTGGTCTCTGCGCATGGCTTAAACGCAGCCTTCAGGTTATGTGGTTCCCTCTTACATCATACATCTTACATCATACATCTTTAGGCTTTATTTTTTAGCGAAGCGAGGTTTTTCTTCTGTTCAGGCTGAATCTCTTAGAGATTGATGGTGTGGCTGGGTGCTTTTATCTGGAAGCAACACTTACAAGTAAAAGAACACAGATACGACATCAGAGACGGAGTCTCAGCCTGAGCAGAAGGGTTTTGGCGGTTTTCTTTTATTTACCACATTTCAAGTAGATTGAAGAAGAACCGTCTAAGGAGACCGCTTTCGTTCAGAACAGACACTGCAGGACGGTCTGCATCAGTTCCTTACGCTTTTCTGCTCCGGTGATGGATTCGAAAGGAACGCCCATGATGAAGGTGGCATACTTGTCGCCCTTATAACCGACGGCAGCACTCAGGTTGTTCTGCGCATAACGGAAAACGGTATGGGCTTTGGCATTGGCGGGTTCTATGGCATCGGGCGACTCCACAATGTAGCATTGGGCATTCAGTGTGTCGGAATAACTGTAGTGACTACCGGCAGGTCCAAAGGCTGACCGTACCTGCTTTATTCCTTCGCTTTTAGCTGCCTGGTTGGCTCGCCACTGGAACTTGAGCACATCGGTGGCAAATTTCTTATCCGAATCTATAGGCTTGGTCAGCGGATTGTCCCAAAGGTCGGTGCCTACGTAGGCTCCGCTGACAAAGAAACGGCCGCCTGCCTCTTGCAGGTATTGTGTTATCTGCTGCTGCATGGATGCACTGAATGTCTTATACGCTAAGGGAAGGTTCTTACCATTGCCCATCTTTGTCTGGCATTGCTTGCCCAGAATCAGATCTACCATCTTATAGTCGGAAAGACGGGTTTGCCCTTCCTCTACTGCCTCGTTGCTACAAGAAGTGAAACTACACCCTAAGGCCATCAGCGCCTGACCGTGAATGAACGGATAATCGAAGGTATTGCCGGCTATCACGCGGTCTTCCTGGTCGCCGTAGCTGTCACCAAACCCGGAGGCATCATCGTCCATCCAGGGAATGGTACGACGGAACTCCTTCTGTTTGCCGATATAGCTGATGTCGCGCAGATAGGGAACACCATGGTCGTAATCGTCGTTGAAACCCGCCAACTGCATACCGTTATCCAGGGTGTAGTCAAAGTCGGCTGGAGCGCTCACACGGTCGAACCCGTTGATAACCAATACGGTACCGATGTCTTTTCTGGGTTCCGAAGCCAAGCCTGCCGAAAGGATTTCGCTGTCGAAACTACAGCCGCCATCGTTCACGGCAGAAACCTTCCAACTGTAGATATGGCCAGCCTGCAAGGTGGTTTGGTAAGAAGGCTCCGTAACCAGTTGGCCGTTGTCCCAACCGCCCCCATCCATACGGGTATAAACCATATAGGAATGGGGTGTTGCAGAAGGCTCCAGCGAATCTGCTACAGCCTGCCATTGCAAGGTAGCTTCGTTGCCGCTGAGCCCCACACGCATATTGCTGACCGGCAGCGGCTGTACCACATAAGGGGTGCCACGCTGACTGCAAAGAAACTTGAGCATACCTTTATATATGGCACGCGAGACGGTGAAACGGAAGCGGGGATCGAGGCCATAGCGCATATCGGCAAAGTTCTGATGCGAAAGGAGCTCCAGCAGAATGGCAGGAACCTCAGGAACACGAGCTTCGGCATAAGAAGAATTCCATTTTCCGCGCCTGCTCCACTCGGGAGCGCAGGTTGCCCTGACATCGTTCACTATCTGTGTCTGTATCAAGTCGGCCAACTCAGCAGCCAGATAACGCGAAGCACCATTGGCATACGTATCGCGGCCCTCCACAAGGGTCTTATGAATCACTAAGGTACCAATGATGCCATCGTCCTTGGTAACGCCGGCATCGGAATGAAAGGCCATACTGAGGTCGATGGGCACATTCAGGCCTTTACGCTTGGGCAACGCAGCCGAACCGCCGGCCAGCCAGTTGACCCAACGCGGACGGCTCACATAATCATCGGTATAATCATCCTCGCCGTGCTTCATGCTATATACACTGTCCGGAGCACCTGCCCATTGCAACCAATAACGGGAGCCTTCGGTAAACCTTGGATAGCCGCTAAGGAGACCTGCACGCTCGATATTGCCCATTCCACCGCCAATCTTCACGGCATCGGCTGTTACCAACTGTCCGGCTTTATCGGAAAGATTGCTTAGCGTGACCCTTGCCGTCTGCCCTTCGGTAAAGAGGAAAGTCCCCAGATAAACCCAAGTGCCGCCCATCATCTGCTGGTTGATGCGGAAATGGGTATCGCCTCCGGCATGATGGACGGTATAGAGAGCATCCTTGCTGCTTTTCTTTACCGTCTGATAGGAAACATAAACAGCATATTCGCCCCTCTCCCTGATAACCGTCTGCCATTCGGCAATGCTTTCCGTTCCCTTTGTCTGGGTTTCTGCCTGACGGAATGTTCCGTCGAGGAAGGGATTCTGGAAGTCGCGATATACCTGTTGCTTGTGTGCAAAGCCAGCCCCGTTGCCTGTTTCCCACACCTCCTGACCAACGGTCTCGGCATAACCGGAAGCCTCATCATTATCAATAATATATTCCTGCCTGTTGACATCCCGTTCACGAGGCAACAGCACATTGGCACCTGCATTCTCCAACATGGGAACCAGGAAGGGGAGTACGTAACTCTGCGTATAAAGGTCCTCGACGGTCTGCATGAGGCGGCCTCGCTGCCATTCCCAACGGTCCAACTTCTGTTCGTAGTACCATCCGTGACTTTGCCATAGGGCGATATGCCTGTCCTCCATACCAGCCTTTAAGCTATAGGGCTTATCGGTGTTCTTCTTTAACGGCACATCAACATGCGGTGCCCACTTCAATGCCTTATCCTTCCCCGTTCTGTAGTATGCGGGAATATGCTTTTCTATGGGTCGGCCATCGGCCCAAATCTGAATCTTGTATTTCCGGTACTTAGCCGGGAGCTGCTGTTTCAGGTCGGAATAAATACGTTGCACATTATCCTCCCGGAAGGAAAGGTATGCTGCATTATCGTTGCAGAAAATGCGCATAGTCTTCTTGGCAACACAGACCGAATCTGCCCTGGGATTCCCAATCAGTAGCACCTGCCTCTCCTTTTCGGCTTTCAGCAGATCCGTGGTTATATCCTTAACTTCCTGATACTCACTTTGTGCCCAAAGATAGTCGGCATAACAAAATGTATAAAATAAAACAAAAGCAAACAGAAATTTATTCTTCATATTATTAAATTGTGTCTTTTTGCGACCATATCGCCTTATTTCAGCAACAAATAAAGTGCATTTTTACCTTTTAAACAAGTTTTTGCGCAAGAAAAGCCATATTTATAGCAAGAGTAATCAGGTTTTTTCATACTTTTGCAAAAAACATTTTTGTATGAAACGTCTAATACTGACTATTGTAGGTGTTGTAATGTTGGCTTTTTTCCTGGGTTGTGAGAAAGAGCCCATTATCATGACTCCCATGCGAAGGATGTATACTGAAAGTATGACCCTTCATGAGTTCTCGCTTGATAGCATTGCCAATTTTACCAAGAAGTTTAATTTCTTTGTGACAATGAACCCTGGCAGTCGTGATGATGAGTTTTTCGATCCTACGCTAAAGAATCTACGGCATGCAGCATCGCTCCACGGCTATACGGTCGTAGACGACAAAACCTCCATCTATATCAGCGGTAGTGAATAAAGGGGCTTTACGCTCTTAACGCAGCTACAATCTGATCTATTGCCTGGTTGACCACAGAACGTGGGCAACCTACATTCATCCGCATATATCCCTTTCCGCCAGGACCGAACATGGCTCCGGAGTTGAGACCTACCTTGGCCTTGTTGGCAAAGAAATCGTCCAACTCTTCCTGTGTCTCATAACCTAAGCCTCTGCAATCCAGGAAGACCAGGAAACTGGCTTGTGGTTGTATGGGTACAATCTGCGGACATTCTTTAGCCAAACGTTCACAGAGTAAATCGATGTTTCCTTGCACATATTCCAGCATCTGGGTTTTCCACTCCAGCCCTTGAGGACTATAGCAGGCAGCAGCACAGTCATAGGCAAAGACGTTGCCCAGATCGAAATCGTTCCCTTCGATATACGTAAAGAATTTGCGGCGTTTCTTGGGTTCATAGACTATAGCCTGAGAGACTACTATACCTGGCATATTGAAGGTCTTGCTTGGTGCCTGTAGGGTGATGCTGTTCTGGCGCGCCTCGTCGCTGACACTGGCAAAGGGAATATGCTTTCTTCCCCCAAGGAGCATATCGCAATGAATCTCGTCGCTTACCACCAAAACACCTTCTTCGGCACAGATATGAGCTACCTCCTGTAGCTGCTCGCGTGTCCAACAGATACCTGCCGGGTTGTGGGGATTGCAGAGAATCATCATGCGACAGCCTTTGATGTCGCGACGCAGGCTGTCCATGTCCATCGTAAAGCTGTCCTTGGTACGTACCAGCGAATTGAAGACAATCTGCCTGCCGCTATGTTCTGGAACAATACGGAAGGGATGATAAACAGGCTCCTGTATCAGAATCTTTTCCCCTTCGTTGGTAAAACACTGAACGCAAAGATAAATGCCGCATACCACACCGGGAATATAGGTAAATTCTTCGCGTTTCAGGTCCATACCGAACTGCTCCTTGTTCCAGCGGCAGATATTGTCCCAATAGGTATCATGACTACAGGTATAGCCCAGTATGCCTTGTTGGAGGCGCTTCTGCATGGCTTCAATCACAAAGGGTGGGGTACGGAAATCCATATCGGCCACCCACATGGGGATGACGTCCTTGCGGCCACAACACCAGTCAACCTTGTCGTACTTCATGCAATCGGTACCAAGGCGAGGTACTATTTCAGAGAAATCGTAGGTCATAATTTTCTAATTCAAAATTATAAACTCAAAATTCAAAATTTTAGCCCTCTGGCTAACGTTAACAGTACTATGAGTTCTATCCTTTCTGGCCTTTCTATCTTGACCAGTCTGGCTGGAATTTTTCATTTTTTCATTTTTTCATTCTTTATATAGTACTCGCATCCTGCCTGAACGTTCTTCAATAATGCTTTGCTGGAGATGGTGGCACCTGTTACGACATCCACTTTGGCTTTGGCAGCCTTCTTGGCATCCATTCCCACCCATTTGGGCAGCATGTCCTTCTTAATCATGGCCCAGTATTTGGGAGTTTCGGTGTTGCGCAAAGGCTTTACCTTTTCAATTTTACCATCCTTGATGTAGATTTTAACGGGCACTACATCTGTGTAGCCTTTAACATTGGGACAGAGCGTGGTGGTATTGACAACCACCATGCCCTGCTCTTCAGAAATGGGTGAGTCCTGTACAAAACTCATCAGCGTGAGTGCCAGGACAGGTACAATTAAAAGTCTTCTCTTCATTATCTTTTTCTTAATATTTCTGCAATACGACCCATCTGGTTGGGTATGCGAATGTGTTGCGGACACTTAGGAAGGCACGCTTCACAATCGGTACACTTAGTGGCCCATTGCTTTTTGTTGAGTCCTTTCTGGAACATTTTATTAACAGTATCAAGGCGTTTCTGGTAGTCGGATGCCGACTTGTCGGGCAACGGCAAGACACCATCGTTAACAGCTTTGTTGTAAACCGAGAAGTTTCCTGGGATGTCCAGTCCGAAAGCACAAGGCATGCAGTATTTGCAGTCGGTACAGGGAATCACGGGCACACCGTTCATCTTGTCGGCTATCTTGGTCATGAGGGCATTCTCGCTCTCTGTGCATACCTCAAGAGGCGAATACGTTGCAACATTTTCTTTCAGCACTTCCATGGTGGTCATACCGGAAAGTACGGTCAGCACATTGGGATGTGAGCCAACCCAGCGGAAAGCCCAGCGGGCAGGAGAATCTGAAGGACGTACTTCTTTCATCATCGTTTGTACATCCTCGGGTACTTTTGCCAAACGACCGCCCAAGAGCGGCTCCATGATAACACATTGGATATCGGCCTTTTCCAACTTGTTATAAAGATACTCGGCATCTGTATTACCTCTGCGGGTATCAGCATGACGCCAGTCGATATAGTTCATCTGAATCTGGACAAAATCCCACTCAAAATCATCGTTGTTGTCTATCAGATAGTCGAAGGTCTCGATACTTCCGTGGAACGAGAAGCCCAAGTTGCGGATACGTCCGGCCTTACGCTCTTGTTGGAGAAATTCGACAATGCCGTTTTCCTCGAAACGTGCCTTGAACTCATCGGGGCCGTTGCCGCCCACACTGTGTAGCAGGTAGTAGTCGATGTAGTCCACCTTCAGTTTCTCCATAGAGTTCTGGAGCATCTTCTTGGCACTCTCCAAGTTCCACTGGTCACGACCAAAGTTAGAAAGCTTGGTAGCCACAAAGTATTTGTCGCGAGGATGGCGTGAAAGAGCAATACCCACAGCTTCCTCGGAACGTCCGCCATGATAAACGGGAGCTGTGTCGAAGTAATTCACGCCATGAGCCAGTGCATAGTCAACCTCCTGATTCACCATATCTTGGTTGATAGCGCGATTGTTGGAAGGCAGACGCATCATACCATATCCAAGCAATGATACCTTATCGCCTGTTCTGCGATTTTCACGGATGACCATCTTGGCGGGGTCGGCTGTCTCATCCTCTGGTTTGCCAAAGGTCGTCAGCGGTGCCATAGCCATCATTCCAACTGCTGATGCGCCACCCCATCCTAATCTCTTGAGGAAGTCGCGGCGACTTCTGTTCTGTTTGTTCTCTTCCATATTAGTTCAGTAAGTTAATGAATGATTATGCTGCTTTTAGAATTTTTCTGATCTCTTCTATAATGAAAAAAAGTTCCTCTACAGTCTCTGCCCTAAGCATACGGATTCGGGTCTCGCGGAAGTTGGGAATACCCTTGAAGAGAGGTGTTGCCGCCAAGTGCCGACGAATGTGCAGAATGCCCCGGTATTCGTCTATTCGCTCTACGGAAGTCTGCACCTGCTGCTTAAGGATGTCTATCTTTTCATCCAAAGAGAGCGGAGCCTCAGGATGAGCAATCTCATGGAATATCCAAGGCCGACCAAAGGTGGCCCTGCCTATCATAACAGCATCTACACCATAGCGCTCAAAGCATTCCTGGGCACGTTCTGCTGTGGTGATGTCTCCGTTTCCAATAATAGGTATGTGCATACGGGGGTTCTGCTTTACGGCACCTATGAGGGTCCAGTCGGCATCGCCGGTATACATCTGTGCTCGTGTTCTTCCGTGTAGCGTGAGCGCTTGAATGCCACAATCCTGAAGACGTTCGGCCAAATCTACGATAAACGGAGTGCCTGAAGGCAGGTAGAGCGATTTCTCATCCCATGCCAGACGGGTCTTAACCGTTACAGGCGTATCAGGAACAGCCTCTACTACGGCACGAGTGATATCCAAGAGTAGGGGGACATTCTGTAACATGCCGCTTCCTGCTCCTTTTCCTGCCACCTTCTTAACGGGACAACCGAAGTTGAGGTCCAAGACATCGGGATGTGCCTGATCGACCACAATCTTGGCGGCTTCGCGAACAGAATCTACATCGCGACCATATATCTGAATGGCAACAGGACGTTCATCGGGACATACCTGCAACTTCTGCAGACTCTTGTTGACAAGACGGATAAGAGCGTCGCTTGAAACGAACTCGGAATACACCATAGCGGCTCCCATCTGCCGACAAAGCAGACGGAACCCGATATCAGTAACATCCTCCATGGGTGCTAACAGAACGGGGCGTTCTCCAAGATTTATATTTCCAATCTCCAATTGGCTTAATTCAAAATTAAAAATTCAAAATTCAACTTTCAACTCCTCCCTCCCATTTGGGGGAGGGCTGGGGAGAGGGGCCAATTGCCTTAAACGCTAAAGCATAAAGCTTCATTTGCTTCAGCATAGCCAAGAGCCCGTTACTGCGTGTCGGAGACAGGTGCTCACGCAGTCCAATCTTCTCTATGAAATAAAGGTCTGCATCCAGAATCTCCTGTGGAGTGTGGTCACTGAGGACTCTGATGAGCAAGGCCACAATACCTTTTACTATAAGGGCATCGCTCTCTGCCTGAAAGTGAACCAGTCCGTCCTGCATGTCGGCCTGCAGCCAGACACGACTCTGACAGCCGTCTATAAGATTCTGTTCTGTTTTGTATTTATTATCGAGAGGTGGCTGCTCACTGCCCAGGTCTATGAGCAGTTGGTAGCGGTCCATCCAATCGTCAAAATCAGCGAATTCCTCTATAATCTCGTCTTGTATCTCGTTTATTGTCATAGTTCCTCGTTATAAATAAGTTGTGTGAGTGTCTGCCCGACAGCCTCCAGGACGTTAGGGTCTATGTTCTCTGGTGTATCATTAACCGTATGCCAGGTTGGTCCGAAGCTGCTGGGGCCGTCTGTGAAGTAGGGCACAATGTCGATGCAGGGGATACGGGCATAGCGGTTCACGTTCACATGGTCGTCCATCAGGTAGCCGCCTTCTTTGTTCAGGGGGAAATAGTGCCCGTAGCCAATCTGATTTCCTAAGCGCCAGATCAGGCTTACTATGGGTTGGGCTAATTCCATGCTCACTTTCTCGGCAGGAAAAACACTGCCTCTGCCGCCTACCATATCGAGTAGGACACCATAACGGGCACGGTAGCCATCCTCGCGGGCTTTCTCTGCCCAGAATTTTGAACCTAAGCACCAAGTATGGCTGTCGGATTCTTCTGTTTCTGCCCATTGAGGCGTTCCCATATCTTCGGCATCAAAGCAAACAAAATCGATGCCCGCCTTTATTGGCTTCTGCTGCAAGAGACGACAGAGTTCCATCATCACGGCAACGCCACTGGCACCGTCGTTGGCTGCCAAAACAGGGGTGCGGTGATTTTTCTCGTCCTCATCGTTATCAGCCCAAGGACGACTGTCCCAATGGGCACAAAAGAGGATGCGGTCAGTGCTCTCGGGGTTTAACTTGGCAATAATATTACAGGCAGGAAGTTTAGAGTTGTCCCAAAGGGTAACCTCGCAAGGCTGTTCTTCAACTACAGCACCTAAACGCTTAAATTGGTCAACAATATACTGCTTGCATAGAACGGATTCCTTGGAACCCGTTACACGTGGGCCAAAGTTGCATTGCTCCTGAATGTACCTCAGACAAGTATCGGGATCGAAGGTAGGGCAGGGTGCCAATGTAATGGTATCAGCCCCTCCGGATTTACTTTTTGTTTTTCCGCCACAAGCTGAAAGTAAACAGACCAGAGCGGCTAATAGTATATATCTCATTTATAAATATGTATGCTTAAAGTTTCTTTATCTGCTCCATTACGCGCAGGAAGTTTCCGCCCCATATCATCCGAATCTGTTCCTCGGAATAGCGTTCCTGCAGGAGCCTGCGGGTAAAGTTGATAACCTCGGATGCGTTGGCCATTCCGGGTACGCCTCCATCGCCGTCGAAATCCGTACCTATGCCCACATGTTCTATTCCCATGATGTTCACCATGTGGTTCAGGTGTTCTACAGCATCAATGATGGTTGCCTTGCCATCGGTGCGCAGGAATCCGTTGTACATGGTAACCTGTGCCACACCGCCTTTCCCGGCTAAAGCCTTCATCTGGTCGTCAGTAAGGTTGCGAGGATGGTCGCAAAGGGCACGGGCACTGCTATGACTGCATACAATGGGTTTCTTGCTAACCTCGAGGGCATCGTAGAAACTGGACTCGGCAGCATGACTCAAATCCACCATAATGCCCAGGCGGTTCATTTCCTGTACCACCTTCTCGCCAAAAGCGCTAAGTCCGCCGTGTTCGGCATTTCCCTTGGCAGAATCGCATATATCATTATCGCCATTGTGGCAAAGTGTCATATAAACAATACCGCGTTTGGCAAAATGTTCCAACTGGCCAAGGTCCTTTCCTATGGCATAACCGTTTTCTATACCCAGCATGATGGCTTTCTTGCCTGCATGCTTAAGACGGACAATATCAGCAGGTGTATAGGCGATATCCACTTCTGTGCAGTTGGCCGCCACCATCTCTTCTATTTGGGTGAGGATGCGGTCAGCCTTCGCTGTTGCAGCCAGAAGAGACTCGGCATCTCGCTCGCCCTGTTTCAGGTATGCTACCATGATAGAAGCATCCAGGAATCCTTCTCTCATCTTGGGAAGGTCAACCAGCACCTTGTCTGTCCGCTTGGCAAACATCTGGGCTGTAAAGCCTTCCGAGAAGAACATGGGCGTGTCGCAATGACTGTCCAGCGTAATAATTCTGCTATGGATGCGCTTGGCTTCTGCAAAGGATGAGGCTTCTGATATAAGCCAGTTGAAGAGTGGCATCATACAACGGTCGCCTCTGGTAATAAAGCATTCCGGGTGCCACTGAACACCTATGATGCTCTTGAATTCGTTGCTCTCGACGGCCTCTATTACACCATCTGTTGCCTTGGCTGCAATACGCAGAAGCGGGCCTGGCGTTCGTACAGCCTGATGGTGGAAGGAGTTTACGGGTAGCGTTTTCTCTGCAGCTTCAGGGAATATTCGGGAAAGCGTGCTTTCAGCTTCCAGCCTAACGGAATGAGAGGCGTAGGCACGGTCCAGATCCTGGTCGTGCTTCACCAACGGTGATTCGGAATATTGTGTATTCAGATCTTGGTAAAGGGTTCCACCCAGCGCAGCCACCAGAACTTGGATGCCACGGCAGATGCCAAGGATGGGAATCTGACGGTTATAGGCCTCGCGAACCAGGAGAAGTTCCATTTCGTCGCGCTGTGGACAGATGCCGTGCAGGCCGGGAATGGGCTCTTCGTCTAACAGAAGCGGGTTGATGTCGCCCCCGCCAGAGAGGAGGATGCCATCCACTTTGTCGAGTGTCTGACAGAGCGCAGTAGCATCATCATAAGGGGGAAGCACCATGGGTATGCCTCCTGCCTGCAAAACAGACTCGTAATAACCTTGAGCCAACTCACAACCCTTGGTGCCAAAGTTACCGGTAATGCCTATTATCGGGCGTGTTACTTGCATAACGGATTTATTCCTCGTCCAATGATATAGGTCTGGTCTCCTCGCGCTGTAAACCGATGGGCACTTCTTTCTTGATGCTTTGCTTCAGAGAGATAAGTGTCTCGGTAGAAACAACACCGGTAATCTCCTGAAGGCGGTTGTTCAACAACTCCATCAGGTGGGCATTGTCACGAGCATACAGTTTAACAAGCATGGTGTAGGGACCTGTGGTAAAGTGGCATTCTACAATCTCGGGGATTTTCAGGAACTCCTGAACGACTCCCTTGTACATAGAGCCCTTCTCCAATTTAATACCTACGTAGGTACAGGTATTGTATCCTAAACTGGCGGGGTTTACATGATACCCCGAACCTACTATAACGCCCATATCAATAAGACGCTGAACACGCTGGTGAACGGCAGCTCTGCTGACACCACATTCTGCAGCTACATCCTTAAAAGGGATTCTTGCATTGTTAGAGATAATCTCAAGGATTTTCTTGTCAAGGTTGTCTATCTTTTCCATAAAACAATAATGATTTATAATATTTTGATAGCAAAAATACGACTTTTATGTAATTATTGAAAGAAAACGAACAAAAAAAAGACACCAAATGAAGATTTTGGTGTCTTTTTGCTTGTTTTGTGATGATTTATTTCACAATCTCCAGTAATTCAACGGTGAATATCAGCGTAGAGAAGGGGGGGATCTTTCCTTGCTCCCTGTCTCCATAAGCTAATTCCTGAGGAATGTAAAGCATCCACTTGCTACCTACGGGCATCATGGTAAGTGCTTCAGTCCATCCTTTGATAACCTGATTGGCAGGGAAGGTGGTGGGCTTGTCGCGCTTATAGGAACTGTCGAATTCCGTACCGTCGATAAGATGACCTTCATAGTGTACCTTTACCTTGTCGGTAGCCTGGGGAATCTCACCGGTTCCCTTGGTAAGAATCTTGTACTGCAGACCGCTGGCAGTCGTCTGAACACTGTCTGCCTTAGCGTTCTTCTTCAGAAATTCCTCGCCGGCAATACGGTTGGCGCCGTACTTCTTCTCCATGTTTACCTTATGGTAGTAATCCATCTGCTTTCTGACCACCTGCTGAACGCTATCCATGCTGATGGTCATGTTAGACTGGGTAATACCATCCTGGAAACCTTTAACGAAGAGTGCCTTGTTCAGGATATCCACACTATCGTTAATCTGCTTGTTGGCCTGGGCAATTACCTGATTCTCCACCTGAGAGCGGATTTCTATACCGGCCAAACGAGCCTTCTCTTTCTTGTCAGCTTCCGTGAGTTCGGTCTGCTGGAAGCCTTTTACAAAATCCTCGAGATAAGCTGCATCGACACCCATACGCTGTGTCAGATAGTTTGTCAGACCATTGGTGTTGGCCTTACCGAACAGGTAGCTGAATGTGTCAACCGACACGGTGTCAACAACCTCGACGGGTGCCTTGGCTGCCTTCTTACTTGTCTTCTTCTTGCTTGCGGCAGATGTGCCTAAAGCCAGAAGGGCGCAAAGAGAAAAAAGAAATATCTTCTTCATTGTTCAACTCTCAATTGAAGCTGCGCTTCGAGCCTGCTCACGCTTGGCCATGCTTAAACAAGTTTATCATAACTCTCGCTTAATCGCAGCCTTCTCAATTCTCAATTCTCAATTCTCATTTTTCGATTTACTTCTCAATGCCAATCAGTTCGATCTTGAAGATCAGGCAAGAGAAAGGCTTAATCTTACCAGCCTCACGCTCAGCATAAGCCTGCTCCTGAGGAATGTAAACCATCCATGTAGAACCTACAGGCATGTGAGTAAGAGCCTGAGTCCATCCGGGGATAACCTGGTTGCAACGGAAGGTTGTGGGCTCACCACGCTGGTAGCTGCTATCGAAGATAGTATCGTTGAGGAGCTTACCTTCATAGTTAACCTTTACACGGCTAGAGTCTGTGGGAATCTCGCCGGTACCCTCTGTCAGAACCTCGTAGTAAACACCCTTGTCCAACTGCTTGATACCGTCCTTCTTGGCAATCTTCTTCATGTACTCCTCGCACTCTGCTTTCCATTCACCGTACTTCTTCTCAGTCTGGGCAGCCTTAATGCTCTGCATCAGATTCTCGCGGGTTGAAGTAGCCTCGTCAACAGACATCAAACCACCCTTGCCAAGGGTTCCTGCAACGAAACCAGCCAAGAGGTTGTTCAAGCTGATAGTCTGAGTGCTGTCCTCACCAAACAGTTCATAGTTGATACCCTTAACCCACTGCTGACTAATCATCTGACCGATACGCAGACCAGCAAAATAAGCGCTCTTCTTCTTGTCGTCGCCAGCATTGGCGCCATCGTTCAAACCTTTAACGAACTCGTTCATGAAGGTTGTATCTACACCCTCACGCTGAGACAAATAGTCCTTCAAACCCTGAGTCTGAGACATACCGAATGCGTAGCTCAGTGTATCAACATCAGTTTTCAAGTTAGCCTTAGGAGTACCGTTACCACAAGAGGCCATGATAGCAGCCAATACAACGGCTGCAATAATAGAAATCTTTTTCATTGCTTTTTGTTTTTTATGTTAATTATTTAATTTTGACCTATGGTCTAGCCTGCTCACGCTCAGAAAAGCTCAAACGAGTTTAGCTCTCCTCTCGCTTAATCGCAGCCTTCAATTCTCAACTCTCAATTCTCAATTCTTACAGCACCTTAATCAGTTCCACATCGAAGACAAGTGTGCTATAGGGAGGAATCTGTGCTCCTGCACCGCGCTCACCATAAGCCAGCAGATAAGGAATATGGAAGCGGAACTTGGCACCCTCCTTCATCAGCTGAACACCCTCGGTCCAACCGGGAATAACCTGATTCAGTCCGAAGTCAGCAGGCTCGCCGCGCTTATAGCTGCTATCGAATACGGTGCCGTCCAACAGACGACCCTCGTAATGACAGCGTACGGTATCGGTAGCCTTGGGGCTCTTGCCTGTACCTTCGGTAAGTACCTCGTACTGCAGGCCGCTCTTTGTCTGGGTCACACCGTCGCGTTTGGCATTCTCCTCCAGATATACCTTGCCTTCTGCAATGGCTGTCTGTGCCTGTTCCTTTTCTTTTTTCTGGAAATACTCGTTCAGCATTGCCTGAGCGTCTCTGCTGCTGATGGCAGTTTCCTTGCCCGACATCACATCGCTGATGCTCTTAGTGAAATCTTCAATGCTGAAATCCTCAATGTTCATACTCTTGAGCTGTTGGCCAATGCCAAGGCCCAAAGCGTAGCTGATTTTGTTCATTCTTAGAATACATTTACTATTATGCGGCGCAAAATTAATACATTTTATTCATCCAAAAGGCAAACATTACATTTTTTTTGTTATTTTTGCACATTATTATATAAAAAGACGGGTCGTATGAAAGTTGTTGTATTGACAGGTGCGGGTATGAGTGCCGAAAGTGGCGTGAGTACATTCCGCGATAGTGACGGGTTATGGGAACAGTATAATGTGGAAGATGTGGCAACACCTGAAGGGTGGATTCGTGATCCTCAGTTGGTGACAGATTTCTATAATAATCTGCGCACTCAGATCTTGCAGAAGGAACCTTGTTTGGGGCATAAGTTAGTAGCCGAACTGGAGAAACAATACGATGTAACCGTTGTTACACAGAATGTCGATGACCTTCACGAGAGGGCCGGCAGTACGAATGTCATTCACCTGCACGGCGAGTTGATGAAGGTTACCAGCAGTCGCAATCCTAACGATCCGCGTTGTATCCAAACTTTGGACAAGGATCATCTTATCGTCAAGATGGGCGATTGTGCCCAGGATGGCAGTCAGCTTCGTCCGTTCATAGTATGGTTTGGCGAACCTGTTCCGGAAATAGAAAGGGCTGCAACCGAATGCATGCAGGCAGATATCTTTATTATTATAGGAACCAGCCTGAATGTCTATCCGGCAGCTGGACTTACCCAATACGTGCCCCCTACAACACCCATCTATCTGATAGACCCCAAACCTGTGCAGTGGAATTCCAGTCGGAAGTTCCGTCATATCATGAAAGGGGCCAGCGAGGGCATGACAGAGCTTATGAAGGAGATAGGAAACGGAGTAAAGGAATAAAGGTAGATTAGATACATGACAAGTTATATTTCAGCAAAAAAGGAGAGCAACGAACAAGATAGCAGGATGGTTCGCATCCGTTGTAAGAATATTGGCGAAACCATTACGGTGCCGTTTGGCAGTACACTCTTCGATGTTTTTCAGGCGGCAGCCTTCGAAATGCCCTTCGGTCCCGTTTGTGCCCATGTCAATAATAAGACACAAGGTATGAACTACCGCTTCTACAATAATAAGGACGTTAGCTTCCTTAGTCTGTACCATCCCAGTGGTATGCGCACTTATACCCGGACACTGTTCTTCGTGCTGGCAAAGGCTATCGAGGACCTTTTCCCACATGGGCAGCTGATCATCGGCGCTCCCGTCAGTCGGGGTTATTACTGCGAGTTGAATATCGGTCGTGCTGTTCAGGAAGCAGACGTTACGCGCATCAGAAACCGAATGCAGGAAATCATAGACGCTGATATGCCCATTCATCGTATCCAGTGCCCCATTGAAGATGCTATTGCGATGTTCCAGAAAAGAGGTATGACCAGTAAGGTGCAGCTTCTGGAGAGTCAGGATGACCTTTATACCTATTATTATAAACTGGACACCAGTGTCGATTATTTCTACGGACCCCTGCTTACCAGAACAGGTATGCTGCATCTTTTTGGCCTGATGCCTTTCTACGACGGCCTTCTCCTGCGTATTCCCAGCGAGAAAGATCCTTCTGTTCTGGAGGCCTTTGTAGAACAGAAGAAAATGCTGGGTGTAATACGCGAGCATCAGCATTGGCAGGATATCCTGAGGGTACGTACTGTGGGCGAGTTCAACAAGGCGATCTTAGCCGGCTATGCCACCGACCTGATAAACGTCAGCGAGGCACTTCAGGCCAAGAAGCTGTCTGATATAGCCGACGATATCGCCCGACGCAAAGTCCGCCTGGTACTTATTGCAGGTCCCAGCAGTAGCGGAAAGACTACAACAGCTAAGCGTCTGGCTATCCTGATGATGGCTTGCGGCCTGCGACCCTATACGCTGAGTACAGATAACTACTTTGTGAACAGAGAGGATACGCCCAAAGATAAAAACGGCGAGTACGATTTCGAATGTATAGAGGCTTTAGACATCAAGCTGTTCAACGAACAGATGAATGCCATCCTGCGGGGCGAGGAGGTAGAGCTTCCCAGGTATGACTTCCCAACAGGTAAGCGTGTATACGAGGGCAATAAGTTGAAGATCGGGCCGACAGATATTGTCATCCTGGAGGGCAATCATGCACTGAATCCTATCCTTACACAGCAGATTCCCGATGACCAGAAGTACCGCTTGTATGTTTCTGCCCTGACGACCATACAGCTGGACGACCACAACCTTATCTCCACCATCGATATCCGACTGGTGCGACGTATCCTGCGCGACTTCCGCTTCCGTGGTTTCTCTCCTGTGGAGACCATCCGGCGTTGCCCCAGTGTGAAGGCCGGCGAGGAGAAGTGGATTTTCCCTTATCAGGAACTGGCCGACGCAACCTTCAACAGCGCCTTGTTGTATGAGTTGGGTGTTATCAGGGATAGGGTAATGCCTATTCTGGAGCAAGTTCCCGAACGTGCCGTCGAGTATGCCGAGGCAACCCGTTTACGTAAGTTCCTGATGTATTTCCGCAGTGTTCCCGGCAATCAGGTTCCACCCACCTCTCTGCTACGTGAGTTCGCCGGAGGAAGCTCGTTTAAGTATTGATTGTTTACTGTTTACTGTTTACCGTTTACTGTTTACCGTTTACCGTTTACTGTTTACCGTTTCGTCAATAACCGATAACCGATTAACGTTTTCGTCTTTCGTCTTTCGTTGAATAATTCTCAACTTTAAACTTTATAAAAAACCATATTCATTATGACAAAGAGAACTACATTGCTGTCTTTCTTTCTCCTGTTGTTTGTGAACATTGTTATGGCACAAACAGTAGAGCGGAGTTTTTATATCGATTTCGGTCAGAATAATGTGGCCAACCAAGGGTCCCTGACCAATACAGATGCCAATGGTAACAAGTGGAACAATCTGCACGGAAAAGGAAAGGGAGCACCCGATAAGGCGTATGCGCTGACAAAGGTTGACCTCGTCTGCGCCGATGGTACAGCCACCGACCTACAATTGGAAGCGGGAACCACCTTCTCTACCAACGGATATAGCAACGGAGGCTTACAGTCGCCTAAGAAGGCTTTGTTGGGCGACCTTGCCATTCAGACGGCTACACAGGACTATATCTTCCTGGAAGGGTCGCAAGACTATGGCGTACTGCATTTTACCGGCCTCGACCCGGAGAAAGCCTACAGGTTCCATAGTTTCGGTAGCCGGACATCGGACGATGCACGTACCGCCTGGTTCACCTTCAGCGGTGAGAATGTATGGACGGGCGAGATGCAAATGGGCGGTTCCAAAATAGGCGACGGAGGCTATAACGGAAATAACAACAAGATTCTGGTCTCTGAACCTGTTTTCCCCGACCGTAACGGAAATATTGACCTGAATATCTGCAAGAAGACAAAGGGTGCAATGGCATACCTGAACTGCATGAAGATAGAGGAGCTCTCCGGCTTGGAGCGCCCCAACCAAGAACTGCAGTTAGCACAGAAGTTCTATATCGATTTTGGTGAGACCAGCAACACTTCACGTGGTCGTCAGACAACCAAAGACAAGAATGGCAACTACTGGAATAATCTCTCCTCTGGCTCCAGCAACAGCAATGCTATCACTGCGAAGACTGTCACCATGAAGAACTCCGAGAACAGCACTGCCTCGAGATACCGTCTGGTAACTACCTGTACCCAATATACCAATGGTATCAATGCAGGCGGCAATAACAGCCCGTCGGAAGAGATGCTGGGCGACCTGGCTGTCCAAACGGCAACGGAGGATTATATGTTTATAGATAATGGCGACCTTCGTCCTTTCAAGTTCACCAACCTGAATAAGGACAATTGCTACAAGCTATATATATATGGTACGCGTAACCATACCGATAACCGCATCACGCAATATACCATAGAGGGACAGCGTACGTGGAGCGGCGGTCAGGTTACTTCCGGCAACAGTGTTGGCGGTGAGGGTAACAATGGTAACGTTCGTAATATCCTTGTTACCGACTATATCTATCCCAACCGCAACGGCGAAATCGTTATCAATTTCCAGCGTGTAACAGGTATGGCGCACATCAGTGCCATGAAGATCGAGGAATACACGGGTGGTGTCCGTCCCGAGGAGCCTTGGGAGTTCTCAGAGCTTACCCTCTCCGGCAATGCCGAGGAAGCAACGTTCAAGCCGGTGGGCGCTAACCGCTATCAGGCATTTGCCCGACTGACAAAGGGAACCTTCCTTCTTACCGGCAAGACGGCCGACGGCGAGGTCAATCTCGACGGTTCGGTCGATAACGACTGTGTGGCCCTTATCACCGTCGATGCCGGTGCAAAGAGTATAGATGTATTACCCATAACCATGCACATCAGGGGGAATATAGGAGCAGGAAATCCCCAGATAGCCTACAAGGGGAATGGTGTATGGGAGTCAGAGGTAACGCTCAAGGAAACTTCCTCGCAGCAATGGGTGGATAAGACCATGTATTTTGCCCTGAACAATTCCGATGAGTATGCTATCAAGCGTCTCAGGAATGCCTCTTCGCGCTATGTCCTGGGTATGGCTTCCAATGGGCAGGATACAGAGAATATCTATCAGAATGCAGGCACCTATACCATCATGGTGGATATGGTGAACAATGTATATGATATCTCTGCCCCCATCGACGAGAACCGCATCTCTGTCTTTGGCTCCAGTGTGGCTAACGGACAGGGAGCAACAGATTACAAGGGCTACCGCTATCTCTATGGTCAGCACCTGATTCAGCGATATACGAAAGGTCTGTCCGATACACGCTTCTATACTACCAACGTGTCTATTGGCGGCAATACCACCAAAAATCTCTTGGACCGTTACGATGACCTTATTCGCGATTTCGGCCGCTACGTCATTTTCGGTCTCTCGCTTGGCAACGAGGGTATTCACGATGCCTCCGACCAGAATGCCATCTTCACGCAGTGGCGCGACAATATGCTCAAGCTCATCAAGAAGGTGCGTGCCGACGGTAAGATACCTGTTGTGATGAACAACTATACCCGTGGCGACTATAATGCCAGCGATTACAGCTACGTCAAGAAACTCAACTTGCTCATCCACGAATGGGATGTACCTTCCTTCAACTGCTTAGGTTCGATAGATAAGGGAAATGGTCAGTGGGCAGACGGCTACGTTTCCGATACCTACCACCAGAATACAGAGGGCCACTACGAGTTCTTCTACGCTATGGTCCCTTCGCTTTTCGATGCACTCAAGGCAGGCAAGCCCTTCCCCAAGCGTAATACAACTCAGAGCATGAAGCTTTATACGGGCAAGACCATTCATTTTACCCCAGAAGGCACTACGCACCCCTTTACGGTTACAGTCCGTGTAAAGGGTGGCGAGGGGCAGGTGTTACGTGTCCGTTGTACGGGCGGTTATGCTACAGTCGTTGTAGATGCCGATGGAAAGGTCGTTTTGACCACACCCACAGGAAAAACCCTTACCAGCACCCGAGCCATTACAGATACCAACTGGCATAACATCACCCTTACCAGCTATTATGCCCAGAAGCGTACACTTCTCTATCTCGACAAGACCAGCGCCGGAGAGCTTGCTGTCCGGTTGGGAGAGATCAAGGAAGTGGCGTTTGGCGGTTCCTACAGAGAGGCATCCGAGCTGGTCTTCTGGCGTTCGGCTATGACACCCGAGGAGATAACGGCCCATTGCAACGGCAAGATGCTGAAGTCGAGTCTCGAAATCTACGTTCCCCTCAGCGATGAGGCTCCTCTGGAGAATCTGGCTCAGAGCACCAATACCGTTACAGTCACCGAAGATGTAACGGGAATAAATGATGTCCAGCCCTCAAAGGCCGACTTTCAACCGTCAACTCTCAACTCTCAACGCTATAATCTGAGCGGTCAGAGTATAGCCAAAACACAAAAAGGCGTAAACATCATCGGGGGCAAAAAGGTGTTGTATTAACGGCTGTTACTGATCCGTGAACTCTATGTTGGAGCCGGCAATGGTTAATAGGTCGTTAAAAACTGTCAACTAAATAAAGACCCTTAAGCAAACAGGTATGTCACCTTTGCTTCATTCAGATAGGCTCCATGAGTCATTCCCCTTATCTCCACGACTCGTTCAGATAATCCCTTACCCCCCTAAAGGATTATCCGAACAACTCGTTAACCCTATCCGAACAGGTCATTAACCCTATCTCTTAGATTTATTCCCCAGCCATCAGACATCTTACATCAGACATCAGACATGTCTAACCCTTAACCGTAAGTGCCATCAGACATCTTACATCTTACATCCTATTCCGTTTTACCCCACAGTAAGGTGCCGTCGGCAGCCTGCCCTTCAGCTTCTACGCTAAGGTGAGTCGTGCGGCTGTTATTATAAAAGGTAATGGTAGCCTCGCCGTTTTCGTCCAGCTTCAGGTTGGGATTCCAGTAAAGGGTGCGACGGTAGTCCGTCGGCTCGGGTGGAGTCTGCTTTGAATAGTCGGGACTATAGAACTCGGCAGGAGAAGCAAAGCCGGGAAGAACATACCTGCGGTCGCGATAGATAGGACGCCGGCCCCAATCATAGATGGGATATACAGCCACACGGGTTTCGGGTCGATCCGAACCTACATAACGCCGACTGCCTTCATGGCGAGGCTGATAGTCGGTATATACCACAAAGCGGTCAATCAGAAATCTGGGGTCTTCATTTACGCGCTCGTCACCGAAATATTCCCTACGTTCCCCTAGGGAGAATTTAAAATCTTTCCCCATAGATGACAGGTATTTGGGATGGTACAGAGAATCCGTGGGAATATCGATATACTGGGGCAGGGCCCGTCTGGTGGGACTCAACCCGAACTGAAGCTTAATATGTGTACTGTCATCGCTTGAATGCTCAGGCAGTCCATAGTTATTCAGAAAGACACGGACCAATGATTTTGAAATATTCACGTGGTTAAACAGGGGAACACCTGCATCCTCTATCGTGTTCCAAGCCTCGTAAGCATCTACCGAGAAGGCCGGGTAAGCATCGTCGAACCGTTTTAGCCGGTTCCTGCGTTTTGCTGTTACTGCCAGTTCACGCATTGTCTTTACCGTATCGTCCAACAGTTCCAGAGGTATGCCGTTCTCCAAAGCCTTATCGTTTTGCGGCATGTGGGACTGATAGAATCCGTACGGTTTCACAAAGCGCGGATATGGCCATGTGACGTATGCCCTGTAGTCTGCCTCGTCTAAATCCAGTTTCCTAAGGAGCTTGGGAGAGATATCTTCCATCAGGGCCATCTGTACCCATTGATACTTTTTCTTTTTGTTGTTCAGTCTTTTCTCGTCAGCCACGGAAAGGAAGAACACGCTGTTGTCATAATATTTGGGACACATGAATTTAAACTTTCCGTCCTTCAGCTGATATTCGCCCGCCACAACCTGATTGCTGCCGTCTGCATCAGCAAGCTCAGCATGTACAATCAGGTTCTCCCCTGCGTTCTTTTGCGAAAGCGCTAACAACGGCTTGTAGTCCACACTCTTGACCTCCAGGTTTGCTTTTTTCAATGAAGCAGGCTCTTCCTTATTATTATTCGTAAATGGCTTCGTTATGGCACCGGGCTCTTCTTTCTTGAAAAATTCCTGGTCAGACATATAACCAAGCATGCCCTCGTCTGTTGACGGCAAAGACATTCTGTAAGGATTGGCACGCACGTAGCCTTTGATAACAGGCTGCCTTTCTTCCGGCTGTGTCAGGTCCCAGGTTTTCTTAACAGCCATGTGTCGCCAGACGAAGCGTCGCCATCCCTGCGTCATCATCAGCAAATCCAGTGCCTGACGGTGTTCCTCGTCATCCTTCTCGAAGAACCAGCCCGGATTGGGGATAAAGCCCTTCACTTCTGAGCTGAGCAACATCTCGGTCATGATGTTCCCGTTATCGAACAAGGCATCGGCCTGACTCTCATCCCGAACAGCTACGGAAAGGAAAGACCCGTTCAAGTCTCCACTTGCAGGGGAGGCTTGAAGCCTCAGACTGACCGGTTGATAGGGAAGGTTCTCGTATTGCAGGCCTGATACGGCAAGCGTAGGCTCCGCCAGATCCGGTTTCGTGACAAAGAAGAGGCGGTCGGCAAACACTCTTCCCTGTGTATCAAAGACGGTTGCCTGATGGACGCCTGGTTCTAACCCGCCTGTTTTCATACACAGTCCCTCAGAGAGAGCTTTGTAATCTTCCAGCATACCCTCGCACATGACTGTCAGCGCCAGGCTGTCAGGGTCCAGACCTGCAAGGTTCATGGTGATAATGGCGCTGTCTCCTTCCTGACTGATATGCACGGCAACACCCGCCTCCTCCGGCTTGGGCAGTTTGGCAGAAACCCTCTTACCAGTTGTGGAGGTGAATGTCACTTCCCGCTCCATCCCTTTTTCCGGAACAACAGTGAATACGCCTCTTCCTCTGTTGACAGTCTTCACCGAGTCGTTCCCGAATACCAGCGTTCCTTCCAGCTGCTCTCCGTCTGACATGGCGGCTTCGAAGGCCACGCGGTTCTCTACGCCGGCAACCAGGTTCCCGCCTTCCGGGAAGAGTGTGAGCAGGGGCTTACGCTCCTTCTCGTCCATATCCGTCTTGAAGGTACGGCGCAGTACGCGAAGGGTCATCTCGCGCGTATAGTCACCTGGAACGGCAGGCTTATCATAAACAGGGAACACACGGCTGTAAAGCTTTTCATAGTCACGGTAGTATTCCTCTTCCGATTCCTTGTCCATGAATATAAAGCTATTAACATACGAATGATCATGCTCGAAAACACCCCAGTTCAACTGCCAGCGGGTATAGGCCCTCAGTTCGTAGAATCCGCTGTACTGAATCTGGTGGTTCAGGGCAAAGAAGCCGTTGCCCCGTCCTTCCTTCATCTCAACAAGCTTGCGCTCCACCAGATAGCCGTCGTTGTTCAGCAGCTCCACATACAGCACACCGCTGATGTCCGACGGCTTGCCGGAAGCCGTTTCCTTCAGATAGGCCGTGAACCAGATGGTGTCGCCCTGAAAATAGCAGGTATTGTCCATGTGAACATAGACCTTCTCCTGCGGAATGGCTTTGCCAAAAGCGTCAAGGCGTTCTATCAGCGGTCTGAAAGCCTTCGGGTAGGCATGCTTCTTTTTCTTCTTATGCGGACTGCTGTCGCTGCTGATACCAAAGGCAGCCGCTTCCTCCTCCTCTGTTCGTTTCACAATGTCGTATTTAGCCCAAAGTGTAGAGTCGTAGCCTGCGTCCTGAACAGCATATAGTATGTTATTCTCCGAGAAACCCGAGGGAACAGTAAAGAGGCTGTCGTCTTGAATACTGAACAGCAAACTGCGATACTTCATCTTTTCGTTCCCCCCTTCAAAAGAAAGATTGCTTACTGATGCGTAGCCATCGGTATAGTCATAGTTCATATTGAACTTAATACTGGTGGGAAGGCGTAGATGGTTCACCCTTTGGTAAGCATTATCTACTTCTCCTTCGAAACGGAGCAGGCGCAGGTTCTTAGCATCCACATATATCTTTCCTGTCAGATAACGCCGCTGTCCCAGATTCTTTGTGCGTTTGTCGTTCCATTTGAACGTTATACGATAAAGACGCTCACCGTCGTTCCCGTGCAGTTTATCAACTTCCACCTTGTAGTATTTTTTTATCTTTGAAACGCTTTCAAGTGGTTTGATAACGTCCTGCCAATAAATACTCTGATAGGTTCTGGCACCAATTTCTGCCAACCGGTGTATATTGGTCAGTTTAAGCCTCATATCGCTTTCCTCACCATCTGCATTCATTCCACTCTTTCCGCTCACTGTCACAGCGTCGCGTATATTCACAGCCGAACGTCCGGCCATGATATTCTCTATCAGATAAGAGTCTTTTTCGTTTCTCAGCAAAGACCGCGAAAAATAGCCTTTACGATCTTTCTTATGTTTGGAATAGTCACGCTTCAGGTTCCGTATTACCTGCTTCAGAATACTATATTCTTCCACAGGTGTTACAACCAACTCGCTCAGCATGCGCTCCAGGGCTTTCATCTTGACTAACTTGGGGGTCTCGGATGCCCTTATATGTAGCTTCTCATAGCCAATGAAGCTAAAGGTTAAAATTTCATGTTCTGATACAGACAAGTGATATTCTCCCTCCACATTTGTCATAACACCACGACCTGGACCAGCATAAATGGCGACATAAGGCAGAGCTTCTCCCGTCTCCGCATCTACCACACGACCTTGCACCTCCACTTCCTGTGCCCAAGCGGATACAGAAAACAGCAGAATACTAAAGAAAAACAATACGGTTCGCATGATTATAAAAGTTTTCTGAAGGACAAAGATAATACTTTTTGGGGGAGAAAATAAGCGGAAAGTTAACGAAATATTAAATTCCGCTGTTTTATTAACGAAATTTAACTTCAGTATGTACTATCAAAAGTGAGAGTTTTATCCAAAAATGTGATTTTACCTCTGATTTTTATACCGAAAATGTGATTTATTGTTTATATTTGCAGCCGAAAATGTGATTTTTAAGGTATGAAACTGCTTAAAAGAAAGATAGACAAGTACCTTTTGGATTGGATAAATAACCCCAAAAGGAAACCGCTGATAGTGAAGGGCGCCCGTCAAATTGGCAAGACGGAGTCTATCCGTGCATTCGGTGAGGCCAACTATGAGTCGGTCATCGAGATTAACTTTGTGCTTCAGAAGAAGTTCAGAGCTATCTTTAACGATGGCTACGAGGTGGAGACCATCATCAAGAACATCTCACTGTTGGAACCCTCATGGCGGTTCATCCCAAACAGGACGCTGATTTTCTTCGACGAGCTGCAGAAGTGTCCCGACTGTGCCACCTCGCTTAAGTCATTCTGCCAGGACAAACGGTATGATGTCATCTGTTCGGGTTCGATGATGGGTATTTATTATGAGGAGATCGAGAGCAATGCCGTCGGTTTTAAGGATGACTTCGATATGTTCTCGATGGACTTCGAGGAGTTCCTCTGGGCTAAGGGCTACCAGCCGGAACAGATAGAGGATATGTATCACCACATGGTTGAACTGAAGCCATTCTCACAGTTGGAGTTGGACACAATTATGAACGTGTTCCGTGACTATATGAGTCTTGGTGGAATGCCTGAGGTTGTGAAGATGTATATCGACAACTGCCACTTCGGAGGCACGTTGGAACTGCAACGCCAACTGCTGAAAGACTACGAGGAGGACATCACGAAATATGCAAGGCAAACAGACAAGGCGAAACTTCTGGCCGTCTATAACCATATCTCCACCTTCCTGGCAAAGGACAACAAGAAATATCAGGTCACGAAGATTGCCAAGGGAGCCCGCAACAGGGAATATGTGGGGGCTGTTGACTGGCTGAAGGAGGCGGGTGTCATCAATGTCTGCTATTGCCTGAATAATGTAGAGTTGCCCTTAAGGGGCAATTACAATGCCGATTACTACAAACTCTACTATCACGACACAGGCCTGCTTATCGCTTCGCTCGACGAGGAGGCACAGGAGGATCTGCGAGCCAACAAGAACTTTGGTACCTACAAGGGTGCGATATACGAGAATATCGTTGGCGAGATGCTGCGTAAGTCGGGCTACGAACAGCTCTATTTCTATAAGCACGAGAATCCCGCTCTCGAAATGGACTTCTTCGTTCGCGATGCCAACTCGCTGGTGCCTGTTGAGGTTAAGGCCAAAGACAACGCCACTGCCTCGTTGAACAATCTCATTAAGTGGGAATCATATCCAGATGTGAAGTATGGTATCAAACTTGGATACAAGAACATCGGATGGAACGGGCACTTTTACACATTCCCCTATTTTCTTACCTTCCTCCTGAAACGTTTCTTGAAGGAAAGACAATCTGGTTAGGACCCACATGTTTTCAATCATCGGGGAGGCACCTTCTGTTTTATCTTCTTCATCATCAAACCACAACCCTGCCGCTAACCAATTAAGCTAATTCTCAATTCAATAAAGACCGCTAATCGCTAACCCTTAACCCTGAACCATAAACCCTTAACCGTAAGTGCCCTCAGACATCATACATCAGCCATCTATTTAACGGCATATCATCTTAGGGATGATTTACACCGGATCTGAAGCAAGAAAGATAAATCTCAGGAAATCAGAGGCAAATCTTTCTTGTCAACGTTTACCCATTCAACCTCAACGTAACCATCAAATGTTAATTCATTTGGGTTTGGCCATGTGAAATCACAAATAGAGCCTTTCCCTTTTTTCATTCCGTCAACCCAATTGAATTCAAGTTCAATAAAATCCCCTAATATTTCTGTCTGTGCAATTTCCATCTTATTAAACTGTTGTATTTGCCCTGAAATCCATATCGCCTCATTAAGAAGATCCTCAAACGTTCTTGTCATGTGAAAGTTTTCGGAAAATAATTCCAGTTGCATACTACACGACTCATCTTTATAATCTTTTATAACTCCTATTTGTATGTGTACAATACCATCTTCCGCACAAGAAACCGGGGTTTTCTTTTCATGATTTGCTTCCGACTGCAATATTGTAGAGATTTCATTAAACAATTTCTTTCCTATTGAGTATTTTGATTCTATTTCGAACTTTAATCTTTTATTATGGATGTTACTTGATAATTCAAAAAAATTCTGTATTTTTTCGAAACGTCTCGATTCTATTTCATATACTTTATGATTAGCATGGAAAGAAAAGTTCTCCAATTCCAGTTTATGTTCTGAAAATAACTCCTCACTCTTTTGCTGCCATTCATCGATGTCAATATAAGAATCGGTTTTAAACTGTATATCTGTATCTGTTCGTTTTCTTCTTAAAATAACAGATATGCTAAAAGATATTCGATTCTCCTCTTTAACTATATCATCGAACTGAAGTAAACAATCATTATCAATTTCAATAGTTCTCATTTTCAAATAGCGATTTTATTTATAAAAATAAACCTTATTTTCTCCGTGTCCTACATATATTCTGGAACGTTGTGAGGCCTTCCAAAAGAATCTATGATATACCTCGCCATCATTAGTATTTATATTAACCTGAAAGTATCCTGGTTCTCCGTAGCATTTGCCAGGATAAACATATGAAGCGGTATTTTCTGTGGGTATTATTCTCATTTCTCCATATTTTACCACAAATTTATCAAAAATTCTTGGAAAACTATGATGTAGATCTCTTATTTCCCACAATTAAACATGCTTTCAGTAATGATGAGTTTCTATTATCACATCACCTGCAACAAGAGAATAAACACAGGTATCTTTAACGAAAGTGGTAACATCAAACACCTCATGAGGTTTATGTATTGAGAATGATTGAATCTCCTCTCTATTCTTGTCATATAGAATAAGTCTACAATTAGAATAATGCCGGACGTGAGGAAAAAATATGTTTGCAAAAAACTTATCATACTCTGGCATAATTATAACAAAATCATCATTCACTATAGGTTTTACTGATTCTTTTCCGGAATCAATGAGATTCGGCGGACAAAAAGATTCTTCTATCTTGTCAACGAGGGGATCTGTAATACCATAACAATACTCTAACCTTTCATTCGAATACGTGGAAAAAAGAATTCGCCAAGTATTATAATCATCCGTATCAACAGGTTTCTTCGCGCATGTCTCTTCTATTTTTCGGTTAGCATAAAAACTATGTGCGTCAGTGATGATTAATTGATCCAGAATATGTTGTATGATTTCCTTATTTGTTTTGCCATATATCTGATGATGCTCACCACCATGTTCCAAGTAAATAACTTCGAATAAGCCCTTATCTTTATCAAAGAAGAACTCATAATAGCAAGAATTAAAATAAGTAGCATTAATCCTATGCCCCCTCTTAGAAGCAGGTTCAATGTCAGGAATCTTGCTTAAAATATCATATGCCGTATTAAAAACAGGCACAAGCCATTGTATTTGTTCTTCAGTAAGCATATCAATTATTAATTATGCCAAACTTTCTCAAACTCCTCTCTTGTGATATAATCCGCAGGTGTAAGCTCAAGTAGGCTTAAACCCTGGTCATACAGAGCATAATCTCCGCAAATGGGATGCTCAGTTGACAAGTAGATAGTCTTATCCGCCTCCACTTCTATTTGCCGAACTGCATCCTCCCCAACGAAGTGAAGGTAGTACATGACTTCCTCTTCTTCCCAATACTTCCGGACGTAACATATCTTTGTTTCGAAATCAGCATACCGTTCAACGACATACAAATCTACAGACGGATGATTAGACGCAACTTCGTTTATCAAAGGCCTGATGTCATCCCAACTTCTTCCTCCAAGACCTGCTCCAATGGCAGGCATAGCAATCTCCTTTACACCTTCATTCTCTGCCATCTCCAACATCTTGTGGAGAGATTTCTCTATATACTCCAGCTCGGCCTTTTCCCACCAAGTCTTCTGTGTTCCTAAGTTGTATATATAGCCATCACCATATTGGTATTGAAACACATCTCCCACTTTATACTTATTCTCCTTACACAAGGCCTTATACTGCTCAAACATTTCAGGGAATTTGGCTTTGAATTGCAAAGCAATTCCCTTCCCCATTGCGCCAGAACAATTGCAGCCATGAGCATAATTCCTTACTTGAGGAATCTTAAAGATGTTACCTTCTTGAATATAGTGTACCATTTAATTAGATTTTATTTATAATATCAGAGACAGCGCCATCTTCCTCGTCAATATCTAAGCGTTCTATAATTGCATTACCCGATTTCAGAGATAGGATCTTTGTTCTATCAAAGAAACGTGTAATGTCATATGTCGATTTCCTTTTATATATGTGATAGAAGACAAAAAGACCGCTTTCTTCAGGTTGAACAGCAAGTGTGTAATCATTGAAGTCTTCAACATTTGGGAAATGGACTTTCACAAGAATTCTATCGTCTTTTGAAACCAGTGTCAGGAACTGCTCTTGCATCTGACTGTGAGCCATGTCGGTTAATGAGATATAGTCTTCGTTCTGTACGCTGACAACCGTAATCTCTGTATTTTCAACTTTTATCTTTGCCATATTTTTCTTTATTATCTCGTTTTTTTTATATCCTTGTATTTCTTCTTCCATCTCCGAACCCACTTCGAACCATCTCCGAAGGTATAAGCTTGCATCGCCCTATGCTCCCGATTACGAACATTCACGTCTCTGATATAGTCGCCTAAACGCTTATATTCTGTCATTTACCCCCTCCTGCACTTTAATGTAACCACGAGTAACCTTGTTTAGCGCAATTTCAGTCATATAGCCTTGCTTAACCAAATCTGACAGGTCTTTTCTTGCAGTCATTGAGGAAACGGAGAACTGTTCTTGCACATCTTTTACTGTAAAGATGGTTTCAGGTTCTTCCTTAAGCCGCTGAAGAACCAGCGCCTGGCGCTGATTAATGTTTCCAGCCATCATAAAGGAATTGGCCGCACTCTTTTCTCGTTGCTTTCGTTGAATATAATCACGCAATTGCTGGAATGAAATTTCCAATGCTCCCAGATTGTAAGCAACGAAATAGCCCATATCGTTACCGTCATTCTCTACATAACGGAAGGCTTTCTCGTAATTTGACTTGGATTTTGCAATAACTCTTGATATGGACATGTACTCCGTCAATTTGTAGCCCTCTTTTAGCATATACCAATAGAACAAAGCACGTGCTGTGCGCCCATTTCCATCAACAAACGGATGCATGAATGCCAGCATAAAATGCACAATGATGCCTCGTATAATAGGATGGATGAAAGTGCGTGGATTGTCGTTATTGAAGAAATCGCAAAGAGACTCAACAAACTCTGGAATCTCTTGAAATGAAGGCGGGGTATAGATGATATCGCCCTCTACCATGTCAGCCACAACAACCTTGTCGTTAGTTCTGAAACGACCTGCATCCTCAGGATTATCCAATGTCTTTACCGTCATTAGCCGATGAATCGTTAGCAGCAATTCTTCTGTCAATGGTTCGTCCTTATGTTCAACAATATACTGGATTGTATTATAATTGTTGACTATCATCTGTTGAGACTTGTTCTGTGGAGACTTTTTCTTTCTCAGCATGTCCTTGGCTACGATCCTCGTAGTAGAGGCTCCTTCCATCTTACTGGAGTAGATGGCCTCTTCCATCAAAGAACTCGACAGATAGTATTTCTTTTCTGAAGATTGAGTGTCGCCCTCCACTTCCCAAAAACTGCCGAACTTCATATCGAACTCATGACATAAGCGTTGCATCTGGCTGGTGACACACAGATTGATACTATATTTATTCCAGACAGGAATCATACTCCTCAAACGTGATGCTTTGACATTCGCCCATAACATCTGTGGGGTGAAACCTTCTGGTAGTTTCTTGTATTTCGCTTTGTCCCAATATTCATAGTCAGCATTGACTTTATCTACAACTGGCATGATATTGGGGTCAATACCTTTTAGCAAGGCATTTACAAGCGTTTTCTTGTCAATCTTTGGTGGCAGTTCTATCATAAAACTCTATTTTTTATAATTCTGTCACAAAGATATAAATAACATTTTAAATTCTTGCCAATTCTTGCAAGTTTTTGCAAAATTTGCAAGAATTTGTTGGTTTTTGGAGACTATAGCCCAACTTTTCAAGGAGTGATTTCAATTCCTTGTTGCTTGCGCCATCTGCTGAAACGGTAAAATTTGCAAGTCGTGCTTGCAAAAATGGCTTTTCCTGTAATTTTGCAAATGGCACTTGCAAAAAATGGGAAATCGGGATATTCTGCAGCAAAACTCTTCATATAACCAAGGCTTCGTGCGGAATAACCGTTATCGCTGCCATAGCGTTTCTGCAAATCAACAGAAAGCTGTTCGATGACTTTCGCACCCCAGCCTTGTTCCTTCTGCTTCTGAATAATATCGTTGCCATAAATGTTGTAATCTCTGTATTTTGTACTATTATCTTTGCCATTGTATCTTCGTATTACTTTTAATTTTTGTAACTCTCCACGAACACCCTTTGCTGCTCTTCCTTTGGCGGCAGGGCTTTCAGTAGCGCACATGCAGATACTGGAATAGTCATTCCGTCGTTCAACAGCGACCAGTCTACGTTCTTAGGAAAAGAGTCAACCTCTCCAGTGAAAGTAGTCAACTGTTCTCAGTCGAGACAGTCAACCAAATCCGTATGGGTAGACACACCAAAATGGTTCTTCGTCAATTTAGTTGAAAAGTGGTTGATTAACAAAAATCGCAAAAACCCTTCTGCTTAGGTTGAGACTTCGTCTCTGATGTTATGTCTGCGTTCTTTTCCTTGTGTGCAAGCACCCAGATAAAAGCGCCCAGCCACACCATCAATCTCTTGTGAGATTTCAACCC